>Ga0209225_1000134_pt1 | contig 86557 bp, 75 predicted proteins | sample WasSprMetagenome_FD_184732 | JGI IMG/M metagenome (GOLD analysis project Ga0209225, IMG submission 184732) | Sulfidic aquatic microbial communities from Washburn Spring, Yellowstone National Park, USA - WS (SPAdes) (version 3) | ecosystem: Environmental > Aquatic > Thermal springs > Hot (42-90C)... | reverse complement strand
TAGGGGACATGGGACAAGAATTTCGTCAATTCACCTGCCCCAATATCAACGACATGCATTCCCAAGACGGCGAATGGGTCACTGCAATACCCGCCGCAAACCGCAGCCACTTGGTCTGGCGGGGTGAGATAGAAGGGGTTACCGTGAAACTCCATTGACGCAACCCCCTTCAGACTTGAATGGGATAACGCCCGTAAGTTCGGCAAGCCTCAAAGAAAGCCAAAACATTTTCCAGCGGGATTGCAGGGTTGATTTCGCTTGACGAACCTATGAAGAAGCCTCCACCCGGTGCAGCAACTCGGATGGCTTCCTTGACAGCATTGCGAATTTGCTCTGGCGTCCCCAACGGCAGGAGCACCGAACAATCAATGCCACCAACGAGAATTAGCCTTTTGCCATATCGGCGCTTCAATTCGCCCAAATCCATGCCAGCCAAAGGCTCAATGGGATTGAGACCGTCAATTCCCGCATCAAGCAAATCGTCAAGGATTTGCCAAAGGTTGCCATCGCTGTGGAAGATGACTTTGATGCCGGCATCGTGGAGTGGCTCAATGCAGCGCTTGAGCATGGGCAGGAAAGTTTCCCGCAGAAACGAAAGCGAAAACAGCAAGCCGTTTTTGTAGGCAATGTCGTCGCCGATGAAGTAAAGTGGGCACAGTTGCTCTTCGGCTGCAACTTTTGCGAACCTGAAAGCGGTCTCGCCAGTTATCTCAAGCAACGCCCTGACCTCTTTCGGCGCATCGTAGATGGCGTAAGCGAACCTTTCTTGCCCCATCAAGCCATAAGCGTCGTGGAAGCCACAACCGTGTCCCGGAACGAAGACGGTGAATGGCGCAAATTTTTGCTGTTGCTGTCTAACCCAAGAGACCCAATGGGTGCGAATCCAATCCCATGAAACGGGCTCAGCCTTGCTGACATACTCGCGCAATTCGTCAAGGTTCTCAATTTCGTAGCGGACTTTCCACGCCGTTTGACCGCTAACTTTGTGTTGCCCTTTGCCTTCGCCGATGACCGTTCCTTCCTGAGACGGCTCAAAAGAACTGCCGTAACCTCGGCAAAGGTCAATTCCCAGCCCGTGATAGACCCGAACTATCGCCGTTTCGTAATCGTCGCCCTCTTGCCGGAAGTGTGAGACGACAGCCGGGTTGTCAATGTAGTCCCAAATGGGAACTCGGTCACCTTCACAGAAGTTCATGGACGCTTCTATCCGCTGCCAAACTTTCTCGTCAACTTCGCCTTGCAACTCCAACACCTCTCACTTAACCGCATTCAAAAACTCCCCACGCCAATTTTGCACCCATAGCTTGCGCCCTCCTCGCTCCACCCACACCTTGTTTAGCTGTGCGTCTTCCATCGGTGGGGTTTTATGGTGCAGGCTTTCGGTATTTTTGCTAATCCTTCAAAAGGTTCATACTGTTTGCGAGGACGGTGAGGGAAGTTCCCATGTCGGCAGCGATAGCCATCCATAGGTTTGCCATGCCAACTGCTGCGAGCGCCAGAAAAATTGCCTTAACAGTTAGCGAAAACGCTATGTTAAAGCGCATGATGCGCATTGCACGCATGCTGAGGTGTATCGCAAACGGTATCTTGTCAAGTTCGTCGTTCATCAATGTGATGTGCGAAGCCTCAAGCGCGATATCCGTCCCTGCGCCTCCAACTGCTATGCCGACATTTGCCATTGCCAGTGCTGGTGCATCATTTACGCCATCGCCTACCATGGCAATACTTCCGTGTTTGTCTATCAACTCCTCAATCTTCCTCACTTTATCTTCTGGCAGCAATTCGGCATATAATTCGCTTATTCCGAGCTTTGTTGCAACTGACCTTGCCGTTGCCATGCTATCGCCAGTCAGCATGATGACATGCTTTTTGCAGTGATTTTTGAGGTGTTCAATGACATTTTTTGCGTTTTCCCTCAGCTTGTCTGCGAGCACGATGACACCACATATATGCCCTTTCTCTCCCACAAAAACCAAAGATTTTCCCTCGAGGTGCATTTCCTCGAGCGCATCGAGTGCTTCACCAACTGGCATCCCAGAACCTTTGAGGAAGTCTGCGTTACCAACGAAGTAGCGAGTTTCGTTGAGAGTTCCCGAGATTCCAAGCCCAATTTCCACCTCGATGTCCTTGACTGGCATCAGCTTAAGAGAGCGTTTTTCAGCCTCTTTTACAATCGCTTTAGCCAGAGGGTGCGTGCTCATGCTCTCAAGGGATGCTGCCACTGAAAGGACTTCCTCTTCAGAATGCTCGTTTAGCGGAATGACACTGTCAACTTCTATTTCGCCTGTTGTGAGGGTGCCAGTTTTGTCAAATGCTATCCCTTTCACACTCGCCAATTGTTCGATGTAAATTCCGCCTTTTATCAGGACACCATTTCTGGCAGCCTGAATTAAGGCGCAAACTATGGTCATGGGCGCTGATATGACCAAAGCGCACGGGCAGGAGATGAGAAGCACAACCAAAGTCCTGTAGAACCAATCCTTGAATGCACCACCAAAAAACATAGGTGGGACAATAGCCATAAGCACAGCTAACAAAATCACACTCGGTGTGTAGTAGCGTGAGAAAGTGTTGATGAACCTCTCTGTTGGGGCTTTTCGTGTTTCTGCCTGCTCAATCAACCTCGCTATGCGTGCTATTGTGCTCTCGTGCGCTGTATGTGTGGCTTTCACTTTAATCGTTCCGTCAACGCTTATACTGCCAGCGAAGACGGTGCTTCCGACAGTTTTAAGAAGCGGTTGTTGCTCTCCCGTCACAGGTGCTTGGTTGACGAGTGCTTTCCCCCAGATGATCACGCCGTCAATTGGGATGCGTTCCCCCTCTTTAACGAGCACCACATCGTTGACCTTCAAATCTTCAACCTTCACTCTGACTTGTCTTCCGTCTTTCTCCACAGTGGCTTCGTTTGGGGTGATTTTCATGAGCTCTCTTATGGCATCCCTTGCGCGCTGTTCGCTCAGCTCTTCAAGCAGTTCAGCGATTGCGAATAGGAAGAGCACCGTCACAGCTTCGCCAAACTTGCCCAAACACAATGCGCCTGCAACCGCCACTATCACCAATGCGTGGATGCTTAAGCGCTTCTGCAAAAACGATTCAAAAGCTTTGAGAGCCGTTGGAGTGCCGAGTATGAGCATCGCTGCAATTACTGTTGGCATCCAAAACTGTTTTCCGAGTGGGAGTAGCGCTACCGATAGAAGCAAGAACACCCCGCCGACGCTTATGAGCAGTGTTGAAGATAAGAGGTAGCTATGCCTACAACGCGTGACGCAACCGCATGAAGCTATTTCATTGAGCCAAGTTGTGAGTTTTCTCACGCCACTACTCACCGTGTCTTTGTGGGGCAGTTTGCGTAGGCTCTACTCTGCAAGCTCTGTGAATTCCCTCCTACCGACCAGTGCCCTTGCGATAGTCATTTTATCAGCGTAGTTCAAGTCACCGCCTGCAGGTATGCCCATAGCAAGTTGCGTTATCTTGACTCCAAGTGGGCGTATCAAGTTGGCGATGTAGTGTGCTGTAGCTTCGCCTTCAACCGTCGGGTTGAGGGCTAATATGACTTCGCTAACCCCTTCGGTCTTTATCCTCTCAACCAACTCTTTTATCCGCAGTTCTTCTGGTCCGATGCCGTCAAGCGGAGATATCACACCTTGCAGGACATGGTAGAGCCCTTTGTAAGCGCCAGAGCTTTCAATAGCCATCAAATCGAGCGCATCTGCCACAACGCATATGACGGATTGTTCCCTATTCTCATCAGTGCAGATGGGGCACAACTCCTCTTCCGAGAAGTTAAAACAGCGCTTGCATGTCTTTATGCGTTCCTTCACATCAATGATTGCGTTCGCCAAAGAAATCATTTCCTCTTTCGGTCGTGATAGGATGTAGAAGGCAAGCCTCTGAGCCGTTTTCGGTCCAACCCCCGGTAGCTTCTCAAGTTCTTGCATGAGCCTTGATAGGGTTGGTGTGAGCCACACCTCTCATCACCTGCGCCATGAATTCGTTTGCTACCTTGTCGGTCCCCCAAGCAGTAGATCAATGGGTATGCCCAATTCGGAGAGCATAGCTTGCCACTTGCTTGTTGAAGCTTCTTGAGCTTTCGCCATCGCATCTCTGACAGCAACGAGCACGAGATCTTCAAGCAACTCAAGCTCCTCTGGCTTGAGCAACTCCTTTGAGATTTTGACCTCAAGTATTTCGCCTGTCGCTGACGCTATCACCTTCACAACACCACCGCCAGCGCTCCCTTCAACTTTCGTCTGCTCAAGCTCCTTTTGAAGCTCCGCGATGCGTTCCTGCAGGTGGAGAGCTTTCCTCATGAGCAGTTGTTGTAGCAGACCACGCATTTTAGCTTAACCTCCTTCAGATGCTTTAAACAGCCTCGGGCTGGTCAAGGATCCTGAGTAGCAAAGTGACCGTGCGGTCGAGTTTATCGTCGCTATCCTCTTGCTGTTTCTCCTCCGCTTGTTTTGGTTCGCTCACCAGTGGTGAAGGTTCAGTTGCTGGAGCGAGTGGCAGTCTCGCTACCCTTGCCTCACCAACCTCCTTTGCGGAGGCAGTCACCTTCCTCACTCCGTTTGGAGTAACAAACTCTTTCTCTTTGGGAGCAACAAAGTGTATTGAGCAATCCATTGAGAGCACCGCAGAGGCGACACTCTCAACGAACCTTTTAGCTGTTGGTTCTTCCAAACATTCCTTGCTGAACGGGTGGGCGACGGAGACTACAAGCCTGTTGCCACAAATGCTTGTGAGCTCGCTCCCTTGAAGAAGCGCATATGTTGTGAACTTCTCACTCTTGATCCTCTCCAAGACTTTCTCCCAAAGCGCTCTCAACTCATTCTCCTCTTCGTTCGGGTTGCTCCTCACATTGTCTGCCCCGTGTTCGCTTTTCACTGCGGTAGCGTTATCATCTGCAGGTGTTGCTGTAACCTCTTTTTCACTTTCAAGTGCTTCCGAGAGAGTCTCAGCGGGGGCTTGCGCTAAATCGTGACGAGCTAACTCCGTTTCAGTGCGTATGCCCGCTTCAGTTCTTGTCTGGCATATTGCTCTTAGCAAGCCTATATCAAGTGCGAGTTGCAAATCATCGCTCATGCGCATCTCCCTTTCCGTCTCCCTCAAGCATTCTATGATGCCAACCAACTGTTGCTGTGAGAACCTCTGAGAGAGCGTCCTCAAGCCTCGTCCATCGCCTTGTGTTCCAACTCCCTGTGTGCTTTCCTCGGCGATCTTGAATGCAAGCAACTCCCGTGCAAACGCCGTCAGGTCTTTGATCAGTTGGAACAAATCCTTCCCCTCGTTAACTGCCTCTTGAATCAACCTCCAACAAGTTGCTACATCTCCATCCGCTATCGAGGACATGATCTCAGCCAGCATGTTTTCGCTCACCATTCCGAGCAATGTCCGCACCGTCTCAGCGTTGACTTCCCCCTCACCGATGAGCAGAAGTTGTTCAAGCATGCTAAGGGCATCCCTCAAGGAGCCACTTGCAGCCCTTGCTATGAGCATTAGCGCATCCTGTGTTACATCGGCGCTCACCGAGCCCTTTTCTTTCTCAAGCCTCAAAATGTCGCTCAAGCGTTTAGCTATGAGGTCAGGTTGTATCGGTCTGAAGTCAAACCTTTGACAGCGCGAATGTATCGTTGGAGGTATTTTGTGCGGGTCGGTTGTGGCGAGGACGAAAACGACATGCGATGGTGGCTCCTCAAGTGTCTTCAGCAGGGCATTGAATGATGAAAGCGAGAGCATGTGCGCTTCATCGATTATGAAGACACGATAGCGCATCTCGGCAGGCATGAACGCGACTTTGCTGACTATGAGTTCCCTTATCTGTTCAACCTTTGTGTGCGATGCTGCATCAAGCTCTATCACATCCATTGAGCTACCAGAGTCTATCGCTTTGCAGGCGTCACAGACACAGCACGGCTCTGGGGTCGGACCTTTAGCACAGTTGAGTGCCTTCGCCAGCAACCTTGCAACTGTCGTCTTACCAGTTCCCCTTTGCCCAGCAAAAAGATACGCATGCGAGATGCGTCCGAACTTGATGGCGTTCATCAAAGCTTTAACAACATGCGCTTGACCAACTACCTCTTCAAACCTCTTTGGGCGATAGCGCCTGTAGAGAGTCTCATATGGCATAGTCTCTACCCCCCTCACACCACCTAAAGCTTTGACTTGCTTTTGAAGAACCTGCATCCAATCATTATAGTTGCAGCTTCCACTTCAGTCAAACTCACACAGCGCTAAATCGAGGCAGGGTGGTCAAAATGAAAAGGCATGCCTTTACAAATCAGTTCATCTTGGTCTGCGTGCTTGCTCACCTTTCACTTGCCGACATCGTATGGGTCAACTCGTTAAAGGAAGCTCTCTCCTTAGCATCGAAGCGTCGTCAGTTGGTGGCTGTCTTCGTTTATGATAGCAAATGCGACAACTGCCTCCGTTGCAAGGCTTTCATGTTCGCCCCAGATGAGATCCAGCGGTTGATGAGCAAGTTCGTCTGTGTTCTCTTAGATGTGAACAGTGCCGAAGGTGAAAGCTTTTGGAAGCGTAACATCGCAACGAGAACGGATGTGCTCCCAGCGATAGCTTTCCTTTCAAGCGATGGCACGGTGATTGATTTTGCGACTGGCTACTTGCCCGAGGAAACACTGAAAGCACTGCTTGAGCAAATCCTCAGCGGGCTCACCATAAGAGATGTGCTGAAGCGCGCTCAAGCAAACCCGAAAGATGTTGACGCTGCATATCAAGTGGCGATAGCTTTGCTTGAGCGAGACCAGCTTGAGCTTGCCCTCCCATTCGTTGAGAGGGTTATGAAGTATGGAAGCAAGAAGAAGGCATACATCCATTCGCTCAACCTTCACCTCGGCATAAGGTATGCGTATCGTGGGCAAATGGAGTTGAGCATGAAGCACCTCTCGCTTGCTTCATCGCAAACAGATGAGAAAGGTTTGGCGGAGGAGGCTTCCTTCCAACTTGCGGTTGTGAACTACGCCCTCGGAAGGCTTGAGAAGGCGAGGGAGATTTGTGATCGGCTACAAAGGAGTGCCACAAGGAAAGAAATAGCCCACCTCGCTGAGCGCCTCAAGCAGGCGATTGACGAACAGTTGAAGAAGAGCACCTCAGGAAGGTGAAGCACTCAACACAAACAACTCAATAGAGGATGCGCAGAATCAGCGATGTGCGTGATGGCGTGTGGTTGCTTACCACGATTGTTGGCTTGCCCGCCTCGCAGAGTATGTCGGTGTTTGCGGTATACCTAAGGGGTGTTGTCCTCTTTGGGAGAGCGACATGTGCATTCAACTCCACATTCATCAAAGTCCCATCCTCACCAAGCACAACAGGTTTGATTTTGAGGCTACCTTCCAATTGCGTTTCTTTGAGCGCTGATGTCCTATCGCTCTCCCATTTGATGGTGGACGGTTTCTGCAAGCTCAGCTCGCATTCGTTAGAACACAGCGTGCGCACCGAATTCATCCCGAGTGCCTTTGCAGTCTCGCTCACATCTTGGGGCACCTGTGAAGTGCTTTGCAGTTCGTCATGTTGTGTTGCGAGGTATGCTTCAACCTTCACCTTACGCCCTGTAACTTCAACCTTGCTTCCGCTTCTCTGTGCTGGCTGTGATGTCTCATCGAGCGCTTTTATCATTTCCCTTATGCGTGCCTGCCCGACACCCGTTAAGACTTCTTGAGGACCAACTACGATGAGCTTATCACCAGATGCCATGAAGCGCACCATCGGCAGTATTTGTGACTCCCTCAGACGCTTCGCCACATCATCAGCGTTCGCTTTGCTCAGGCGGAAGATGATGATGACAGGTGGACGAGTAAGCATCAGCCAAAGCGATGGCTTGTAATCCCACCAGTATGGCGGATATGCAGGTAACCAGTATGGATAAAGGACGATGACAGGGCGTTCATAAACGGGGTAGCCCCAAGGAAGTTGATAGAAGAACGGCTTCTGCGTTGGGAGCATGATGTATTTCATTGATGGTGGCGGTGTGATGAAGGACAGATTCTGCGGTGGTAGGTATCCATACGGCGTGGCGAATGGGTCGGTGTAGCTCAAGATAAGTTTCCCATCACCGATTGGGAGGACCAATGTTGCTGTTGGATGCTCTATGACTTGAGTGAGTGCACAGCCGAAAACTGCTATAGACGCCACAGCGAAGGCATAAAACAACTTTTGCCGCATGTCTCTTCACCTTCTTAGCGTCCGCACCATTGAGGGTGTTTTTCGCTTCCCAAACTTAACTATAGTGCCATTGCTATATGCGGTGTTAGCTTACTGGCAATCCTCACCGATGGTGAGTTCGCAAGGTTTTATTTCTTTGCGCCACTTCACATGCCCATCGAGGAAAAGCACATTGAAGCCCTCGGCATGCCTTGGCTGTGGCATGTTGTATTCTGGATGTGAGCCGCTAACTTGCGCCCAGTTTGGATCGTTTGGACTTGTTGGCGGTTGCGGGTTTTGTGAGGCTGCGACTTGGTCATAGATTTGGTAATAGCCAGCAGCGCTTGAATCTGTTACAGCAACTGTGCCACTTGGGTCTTCAACCTCGGACATGTGCGCTTTATCGAGACCTTGCAAGCCGGGCACTTCTTGACCTTGCACGATGCGAGCACGCACAGCGGCGTTCCACCAGAATGAGCCGTTATATGCATACCCAATCTGCCTGCTCCTGTCGTTTGGGTCTGGTCCACATGCTGGATCCGTGCCTATGCAACCAGCGACATTTGCTTCCCCCGGTGCGCCAAACACTTTTTTCCCATCGCCAGCCTCAGGGAAGAACCTCGGCTTCTCAGGGCACTTGAAGATTTCCACATTCTTCACATAAGGCAAGATCGCCCATGCCCAACAGCATCCTACTCCATGTGTCTTAAAGTTTGGCTCACCTGGGCTACCGTAGAATGGATCGCTATCTGGAAGATACCCATCGTAGTCTTCAGCATACATCTGGATTGCGATCCCGATTTGCTTCAAGTTCGATTGACAGCTTGCGTTCCTCGCTTTAGCCCTCGCCCTCGAGAACACGGGGAACAATATCGCTGCCAGTATCGCTATGATTGTGATGACAACCAAAAGTTCAATGAGTGTAAACGCTTTCAATCTATCTCGCATGCTCCTCGCCTCCTGTGCGTGAAGTCTTTCATTGCCACTACAGATTTACCATACCAACAGCCCGGTGCCAATCCTTCATTATGCCTTACGAGTGTCATTCAATTTGACAGCGCACATCCACACATCGTTGCATGTTCATCGTCGATCTCCCGTGCGTCATAATTGCCTAACTGAAACTGGTTGTAGTGCCCCCTTAAGAGATCTGGAGTTGGCGCTCGGTGAGAGAGGTGAAGCTTCTTGGAGCGGTTTAAGGTTTTAGTGACAGATACACTTGCGAAGGTTGGCATCGATGTTCTTTCTGAAGCTGCGGATGTGAGCATATGCCCAGGGATAAGCCAAGAGGAGTTGAAGCGCATCATAGGCGACTACGATGCACTCATAGTCCGTAGCACAACCAAAGTGACGAGAGAGGTAATTGAGCGTGCGGTGAAGCTGAGGGTCATAGGGAGGGCTGGAGTTGGCATCGATAACATTGATGTTGAGGCTGCGACGGAAAAAGGCATCTATGTTGTTAACTCACCAGATGCGGTAACGATAGCTGCAGCGGAACACACTATGGCGTTGCTCCTCGCACTGGCAAGGCGTGTGGTCAAAGCCCACTCGGCTATGAAAACGGCGATGGAAAGCGGTGGCAATGTCGAGAGGAAGCAATTTATGGGTGTCCAACTCGCTGGTAAGACGATTGGCATCATAGGCATAGGGCGCATAGGGAGTTATGTGGCAAAGCTGTCAAGGGCATTCGGAATGAGGGTCATAGGCTACGATCCGTTCGTAGCACCGGAGTCGGCGCTCCAAAAAGGGGTTGAATGGGTTGAGCTTGAGAGGCTTCTCAGGGAAGCCGATATAATCTCGCTTCATGTCCCGCTGACTGACGAGACATATCACATGATTGATGCATCCAAGTTCAACCTCATGAAGGATGGCGTCATGCTCATAAACACATCTCGTGGTGCTGTCATTGACGAGGTAGCCCTTTATGAGGCTTTGAAGGGCGGGAAGGTTTCTGGTGCAGCGGTTGATGTTGTTGAGGCTGAGCCACCTTGGAAGAGCAAACTGCTTGAGCTTGACAATGTCATTGTAACTCCACACCTTGGTGCGAGCACCTTTGAAGCTCAAGAGATAGCTGCGAGGGACATCGCCGAGCAAGTGCTCATGGTGTTGCGTGGCGAGATGCCGAGAAGCGCCGTCAACATGCCACAGCTTCCGCCCGAGGTGCGTGAACAGCTCAAGCCGTTCATGCAACTCGCCGAACGCATGGGGCGCTTCCTAAGCCAGATATGCAGAGGCGGAATAAAGCTCATCCAACTCGCCTACGCAGGTCAGTTGGCTTCCTATGACACAACACCATTAACGAGCGCTTTCCTTAAGGGCTTTCTTGAGGTGAGGCTCTCGCAGAGCGTTAACTATTTGAATGCCTTGGTTATAGCGAGGTCAAGGGGGATAAGATGGACTGACGAGCGTAGCAATGAGGATGTGGGCTATTCAAACCTCATAACAGCATGCGTTACGACAACACAAGAGCAATGGACTATCTCAGGCTCGCTCATAAGGGATGTCGGTATGAGGATAGTGCGCATCAACCAATACCATGTGGATGTGATACCCGAAGGGCATGCGCTCGTCTTTGAGCAGTTTGATAAGCCGGGCATAGTCGGGCGTGTCGGGACATTGCTTGGTTCCCACCAGATTAACATAGCCAGCATGCAACTTGGGCGTGAAAGCATTGGCGGTCACTCCATCATGGTCATGCTTGTTGACAACCCAGTGCCCGCAGAGCTCGTTGAGCAGATGAAAACATTCCCAAACATCATCGATGTGCGCTCCATCTACTTCGGACCTGCGTTGAGCGAATCAAAATGAGCAACGGTAACTATCTTGAGGGAACTTAGTTGAGCGATTGAAGGAGCGCATCTGCAAACGAGGGGAGAAAATGAGACATGCATTGTAAGCGCCCCCTTATACTGCTCACCAATGACGATGGTTACCTTGCCCGTGGGTTGAACGCGCTCAAGGAAGCCCTCTCGAAGCTCGGCGATATCTTGATCATCGCCCCAGATAGACCGAGAAGCTCAATTAGCAACGCCGTGACTTTGCACAAGCCCTTGCGAGTTGAGCCAATACAGTTGAGCGATACATGTGCAGTTTACTCCTGCAACGGGACACCAGCAGATTGCGTGGCACTCGGCATAAGAGCTATATGCGACAGGATGCCAGACCTCGTTATATCGGGGATAAACGATGGCGAGAATGTTGGCGACGATGTCATCTACTCTGGGACTGTCGCTGCTGCAATTGAAGGTGCACTTCATGGTGTGAGTTCGTTCGCCATCTCGATCGCACCAAAATCAAATCAACCACACTATGAGACAGCATGCGAGGTCGCTGTAAGGCTTTCCCGATACCTTCTCAACGAACCTTTGCCAGATAGGGCTGTGCTAAATGTGAATGTGCCCGATGTGCCTTTATCTGAGGTGAAGGGCGTTGCGATAACATCTCGCGGGAAGAAACGCTATGTCGGCAGGATTGAGATGAGATATGATCCGCAGGGTCGTCCGTATTATTGGCGTGGTTCCGAGAGGGCTGTCATCGAGGAAGAGGAGGGTAGCGATGTCACAGCGCTAATGCGAGGGTATGTCTCGATCACTCCGCTTCAGGCTGACAACACAGCCTTCCATCTCCTGCCATTACTCAAGGAACGCCTTGAATCGCTCCTGACATAGCTCAACGGCACATACTTCATCCGATGACCTTCACATAGACGCGCCTGTTCCTTGGTCCATCAAACTCGCAGAAGAAGATGCCCTGCCATACGCCGAGTGTCAGCCTGCCATTAGTTACAGGCACATAGACACTGCATCCAACAAGCGCCGATTTTATATGAGCATCCGCATTCCCCTCAATGTGCTTGTAATGAGGCGATGCAAATGGGATCAATTTCTCAAGCTGCATTAGGAAGTCGTGTATTACAGATGGGTCTGTGTTTTCGCTCAAAGTGACAGCTGCAGTTGTGTGCGGAACGAAAACACAGCACACACCTTCTTTGACCCCAGATTCACGAACGACATCTGCAACTTGAGCTGTGATGTCTATCATCTGCACCCTTTGCTCGCTCTTGATGGTAAGTATTCGCATCTCCTCCACCTTTCCTTGGATGTGATTTTGAAGGGCTCAAACAACCCTATGGATTTTGTTCCATTCACCCCTTGCTGATGAACAACATTTGCATCACCACATGGCGAATGTGCCACTTCACAATGTTTCGAAGTGAACCAAGTCTTCAAGCCTTCTTCTTGGCGTTGCCCACGGCTCTTCGGCGGGATAGCCTATGGGCAATATTGCTACAGGGCGCATCCCCTTAGGCGCGTTTATGACTTTCGCGACAGCCTCATCATCAAACGCCCCTATCCAACAGCTACCTAAGCCAAGTGCTGTTGCTGCGAGGTGTGCGTATGTGCAGGCTATCGTTGCATCTTGGAGCGAGTATAAGGTTGCCCCTCTCTGTCCGTAGCGTGCTGCCGAGCGGTTCTGGTTTTGGACGAAGACGAGCACAACTGGTGCTTGCGCTATAAACGATTGCCCATATGCAGCGTTTGCAAGTTGTTGTTTCCTTCTGGCGTCGCGAACAACGACGACCTCATATGCTTGCAAGTTGCCAGCGGATGGAGCAGTGTTTATTGCCTCAAGGATTTGCATTAGCATCTCATCTGAGATCTCCGTTGGAGCATATGCCCTCACCGAGCGCCTCCTCCTGAAAACCTCAAACAAGTCCATCTGCTTCTCACCCCCGTAGTTAACCCGCTTCAAAAGTCGCGCCGCTTCCATTAAGCGATGATATAACGCGGATGACTTAGTGGAAGCCAATGTTGCGGGCGTCAATCAGATGTATATGCGGTAGGTGCGCACGCCTTTTATCGGACCGTAGATCGCCCAGAAGCTACCGAGCGTGTAGTCACCGAGTATCAAACCGAGGAAGAAAGGGATGGCTTTCCTATGGGCTTGTATGCCACCAAAGCGCAGGATGAAATACTTTGCCATCCAACTGATAAGGAAGGCGAACCAGAAGTAATCCATTGCGAATGATATGGCAAGGGCATATCCAGCATGGTGGAGCTGAAACCCAGAGAATGAAAGGCGCATCCACCTTAGCACAAGGACAATAACGAACCCTCCTATCATCCAGTAGATGTTTCTCCACTGCCTTTGCTGAGGGCTTATGAGCCAGCTTGATAGAACATTGAACGATTCCCATCCAACCCAGTTCTTGAATCCAATACAGCGCGTGACAGCCCCCTCACGATAGCACACATGCAAGTTAGCCCAATAGGTTATGAGCAAAGCTATGGGAAACGATATTGCAAGGTGCTTCATCATCGTCCTCTGTGGTATGCCCATTATCTGAGCCATCTTCAAAGCTTCCATTTGGTTCGGCATCGGATGACACCTGTAACCACGATTAAACCAGTGGAGCATGTTTATCGCTGTTAGCTCCCGCACGGAGAACCTTGAAGTCCCGAACATGTCAGCTATGACGAACCTCGGCTGAGCGAAATAGATTTCGTGTGGCGCACCAAGCTCTGCCCTCACCCTCGTTATTGCGAGCGCGTAGGTGAAATAGATTGCGTAAAATGTTGTCGTTGACAGCCAACCCATCCCCATGCGGAAGCTAAACCAATAGATGCCAGCTACGCCTATAAGCACAAGTGAAAGTGCGAGCGAATAAGGCATGCATTCTTCTGGGTCATCTTCGCGTCTGATGGCTTTCTTCAAAGCAGTTTTGAGCGAGTGACGCAGGCTGAGCAGAACGCATAACCCGATAGCGATCCACGAACCAGCTGCCTGCTGGTTGAAGAACGGATAACCCTTCACTTGATCCCATCCGAAGACAGCTCCAAACAGCTGTTCAGCGAAGCGAACGAGAAAGAAAACCCAGCATGAAAGTGATAGGTCAAGCGGCAGAAGATAGCAGAGCCCGATGGCGAACGGATACATTGATGTTCGCAGTGGTCTTATAGCGCTCCAAGGGCGGTTGGTTATGAGGTCATGCCAGTTGTAAAGCTTGATGTAGGTGAAGTATGGGAAACTCGGATAGAGTTCGTGAAGCCCATTCACTATGTCGATGAAGGCTGCTATTGAAAAGCCGAGCCACATCATGCGGTTGAACCAAAATGTGCGTGCGATCGTCGGGTGAACCATCGCTATAGGCAGTTGTATGATTGGGAACGCGAGCCTCTCATGCTCCGTCCATTGACGCCTTAGGAGCGCGTTAAACCCGAACATGACGCACAGTAGAAAAGCGATAAGCAAAGTCCACCACGAAAGCGCCTTAGCCCATGTTAAGAGGACGCTGAGCTTATACGGCGAATCGTCGCCGAGGTAGAATCCACGCAACACTTCCTTGTCCGTTATCGTTAGCCACTTCGGATATTCGTTCAAGAAGAGGTCAGCCCATCTGTTTGAGGGCGACTCATACCAAACAGCATGCGCTATCGCCCCAAACAAGTTCTGTAGCATGTCATGTCCGCTGAGCGAACTCGAGACAACGAGCATGACATAAATGCAGATGAGTTCGGAAGGGGACAAAGCACGCTTCGCTAAGCGCCCAAATGCAGCGTTGAGCACAACGATGCAAAAGAGGATGAAGATTGGTGTTATGAAGAGGGGCAGACTCGTCGTGTCCAGTGTATACCAACGCACTTCAACAACTGTTGTCCAGTAGACATTGATAACCGTTGCCAGTATGCCGATGATGAATGCGCGCCATGTCAATGCCTTCTCGAGTGGCTTCGTTTGTGTAGTTGTATCTACATGGAAACCAGTGAATGCCATATGTCCACCTCAGCGCATGTCACATTTAGAGTCGCCTTTCAACTCCGATGAGAGGGCTTCCTCGATGTCTGGCAACTCAAGCACGAGCGCATCCTCTTGCGGATTTGAGTAATAGTTTCGTCTTATCCCCACAACCTTGAATCCCCACTTCATGTAGAGTTGCTGAGCGACCTTGTTGCTCGCTCTAACTTCAAGTGTCGCCCACTTTGCTCCCCTCCTCATCGCTTCGAGAAGGAGCGAGCGCATAAGTGTGTTACCTATGCCCCTTCTCCTGAATTCTGGATGGACTGCGATCGTTGTTATGTGAGCTTCGTCACCGAAGAGCCACATGCCCGCATACCCGACAACCCTCCCGCGTAGCCTTGCAACGATGTAGTGTGTTCGCTCATTGTAAAGCAAATCATCTTCAAACATGTCTCTCGTCCAAGGTTGGCTGAAGGAGGCGTTCTCAATGGTGAGCACTTCGTCCAAGTCGCTGATGTGCATAGGTTCGATTTTCAACTCGCTAATGTCACATGCTTTTGATTCACCCTCGTGGTGCATCGCAAACCACCAACTCAGTGAGGTGGTTTCTGCCTAAGTTGTAATTATGGCGAAGGTGCGAAGTTTGAACTTATGGCTTTACAACCGTGTTTGCTCAATGCGTTAGCGAATTACATGCAACTTTGCTCACCGTTAGACATACTGCTAATTCATGCGTCATAATTTGAATTTGAGCGGAAGCGAATACGGTAAACCTTGTCACCTTCAGCCGCTCTCATGGATGCGTAATCCAAGTCAATCGCTAAGCGCCCTTCGTATGGCGCTATAGCGCGTATCCGGGGAAGGTGGCAAGGTAGGTCTTACTGCTTCCCTGAGCGGCGGAAGCAGGTGTTTTATTTTTGTGTTCTCTGGCTCGCTCGAGCGAGGGGAGTGAATGAATGTGAAGTTGAGCGAACTACAAAAGGAGTTGATGGCTCGCTCAGAAGCTTATGTTTCACCGAGGGATGTGGAGAGGACTTTGAAAGCTCTCAGGAGCACAGCCGATGTTTGGCGCGTCGTTGAATTGAGCCAAGTGCCAATGCGCGTCCTTTGCACATTGCTTGAGTTGTTGAACGAGCATGGCATCGTCAGTTTCTCAGAGGGTTCGGTGAGCCTGACCGAGATTGGGAGACAGCTGTGCGACGAGAACGCAATAACGCCATTAACATCGGCAGGCTGTAAGCATTGTCTTGGGAGGGGGGTTGACATCGCTGTTTTGGGCGAAGAGGTGATCAGCAATTTTAAGAACATCTCGACCTCGCGTCCGGAGGCGATCCAAGAGTTTGATCAGGGCTTCGTCACGGAAGAGACAACGCTTGCAAGGGTTGCGTTTATGCTTCAGCGTGGCGACTTGGATGGAAAAGAGATAGCCGTGATCGGTGACGACGACCTTGTGAGCATAGCATGTGCTTTGACTGGCAGACCAAAAAGGGTTGTAGCGCTTGATATAGATGAGCGCCTGATCGGCTTCATTGAGGATGTGAAGAACAAGCTCAACTTGCAGTGTCTTTCCGTCGTTCGACATGACCTTAGAGAACCGCTTCCAGAGGAGTTGCTAAAGGCATTTGATGTTTTCTTCACGGACCCGACAGAGAGCTTCACTGGCTTCAAAGTGTTCGTTGAAAGAGGTTTGCAGTGCTTGAAAGGTGCTGGGTGCAGTGGTTATTTTGGCTTGACGCATGTAGAGTCTTCGCTTGGCAAGTGGAGGAAGATACAGCAGTTCATCTTGGAATGCGGTGGGGTCATCACCGACATCATTGAGGCTTTCAATCACTATGTCAACTGGCCTTACATAGAGGGGATGCGTTCTTGGCAGTGGCTCCCGATTAAGGTGCGTCCTGAAGGTGTCTGGTATAAGTCAGCTTTGTTCAGGTTTGAGTGGCTTGAGCCGATTGAGATACCGATGGTGCGCTACGAAGGAAACATATTTGAGGATGAGGAGGCAGCGACAACATGAGCGTTTACAGGTTTGGGGATGTGAGGACTGTTTACTTGGTAAAAGGCGCTTCAGAAGGTAGCACACCGTTGAATGCGTTTGATAACGCATTGATAGATGCTGGCATCGGTGATTTGAATTTGGTCAAGGTGAGTAGCATCATCCCGAAGGGAGCTAACATCGTTGAGGCGAAGCCGAAGATACCGAAAGGGACTATAGTGCCTTGCGTATATGTTGCGAAGGTTGGCACGATGCGCGGTGAGCAGTTGGTTGTGGGGCTTGGGGTGGCTTTGGCTGAGGATGGTTTTGGTGTGATCATGGAAGCGGAGGGAGACGACGGTAAGGAGCTTAAAGACCAAATCAGGATGATGCTTGAGGAGGCATTTGATGTGCGTGGGTTGAAGATAAGCAAGCTCTTCACAGTTGTGAGCGAACACAAAGTGTGCAATATTGGTTGTGCTTTGGCTGCAGCTGTGTTTTGGAGCGAATGAACCACGAAGGAGGTGCGCAACACCTAAACCAAACCGTCACGGGAGGTGATTGCGATGGCAACCAAAACAACCGAGATCTGCAACCGAAGCAAGGCTCGAACCAAGCCCGACACAGCAAGGGAAGTAGAAACCTACCTTGCGGAAGCACCACCAAACGGGAAGGCTATCGGAAGGCAACTCATCATGGAGTGTTGGGAATGTAACGAGAAGATCTTCTCCCGTGACGAGGTAGAGCGTGTTCTCCTTGAGGCTGTCAGAAGGGCGAACGCTAACTTGCTTGCAACATATATCCACGAGTTCGAGCCATACGGCGTGAGCGCTGTCGCCGTTATAGCCGAATCACACATCTTCATACACACATGGCCCGAGATAGGATACATTGCGTTTGATGCTTTCACATGCGGTGATAAAGCCATCCCAGAGGAAGCTGCGAAAGCCGTCAAGGAAGCATTCCAACCACGCAGGGTGAAAATCTACGAGTTGCAAAGGGGTCGTTGGCCTTGACTCAAAGCCTGAGCGAAGATTTCTTCACCGAGAAGCAGACGGAGAATGTGCATCTTTCAATCAGGGTGAAAAGATGGTTGATACGCAAGATGACTAAGTATCAACTGCTTGAGATAGCCGAGACACATGACATGGGGAAGTTGCTTGCGCTTGATGGTAAGGTCATGTTGACCGAGGCTGACGAGCGCTTTTACCACGAGATGCTCGTTCATCCACCCATGATAACTCACAATTGTCCGAGGGATGTGCTCATCATAGGTGGCGGTGATGGAGGCGCGTTGCGTGAAGTTCTCTTGCACCCAAGTGTTGAGAGGGCTGTCTTGGTGGAGCTTGATGAGGATGTGCTTGATGAGTGTAAAAGGTTGTTGCCAGAAGTTTCTCAAGGAGCTTTTGATGATGAGCGCGTGAAGGTGGTCATTGAAAGGGGCGAAAGATTTGTTGAGCGTTGCAAAAACGAGTTCGATGTCATCATCGTTGATTCAACTGATCCAATAGGGAACGCAAAGCCGCTTTTTAGCGAACCGTTCTACAGGGCATGCAAGCTCGCCCTCAAGGATGGCGGTGTATTGTGCACTCAGTGTGGGACACCGTTTTACTTCAGGGACGAGGTAAGGGAAACGGTGAAGAGGATGAGGGGAGTGTTTGTGAATGTGCGCCTATACATTGGATTTGTCCCGACATACCCAAGTGGGCTTTGGGCATATTGCATTTCCTCGGATGCCGAAATTGAATTGAGTGAAAGAGTCATAGCGGAACGCTATGCGACGAGGGGGTTGAAGTGCGCTTATTACACACCGAAGGTGCATGTTGGCGCTTTCATTTTGCCAGCCTTCGTGGAAGCTTTAATAGGGTAGCCATCTGTGCTCATGGGGAACCGATGTGATATACTCATGGATTGGCTTGAGCGATAGAAAGGAGTGAAAGTAAGCCATGAGTGTTGAGGAGAAGGAAGCACAAGACAAAGTTCGCCCTGAAGATACGGGAGCTCAAAGCGCCAAGGATGAGGCATCGCAAATTCCACCTCAGGGAACACAAGAGGCGAAAAGTGGAGAAAGCACAGTTGCGCAGAGGAGGACAGGCGCCGCACAACGCCAGAGGGCTCAAAGGGTGAAGCGTCGCCCGAGGAAGGCTCGACAGGTAATCCAAGTGCCTGAAGAGGAGCCGCTTGAGGCGCGCCTTCGCTCATATGAGCTACTTTATCTTGTGGATGCGGGCACCGGACGCGAGGAGATAGACAACATCTCAGGAGGCGTTGTCGAGAGGATTGAGCGCGACGGCGGATACGCCGAGAGCGTGAAAGTCTCAGAGGTGCGCAGGCTTGAGTATCCGATAAAGAGGACCACTCATGGCATTTATGTCCTGATCAACTTCCGTGCGCTACCGAGCACGATTAAAGAGATTGAGACATTCCTTCGCTACAACGAACATGTCCTTCGCTACCTGATTGTGGCTACGAGGCGCAAAGCTCAAGCGGAAACTGCGGTTTGAGTTTCTGCGCTGATAGAGGTGATTTGGGTTGCTCAATGTTGTTGTGCTCATTGGGAGGGTCGTGAGGATTTCAGATCTGCGTTACACACCTGATGGGGTGCCTGTAAGGACATTTGTGCTCGCTGTTGACCGCTTCAGGCGAAATGCGTCTGGAGTGAGGGAGTCGGATTTCATACCCTGTGTTGCGTTCAGTAGGCAAGCTGAGTTGTTGGAACAGTTTGGCAAGAAGGGCTCGCTGATAAGCGTTGAAGGCTACTTGAGAACGAGGCGAAGAGTTACACCAGATGGACAACAGCGCACCGAGATTGAGGTCTATGCGTGGCGTGTCAGGTCGCTTGAGCGTCGCCAGCCACAACCATCGGAAACACCACCTGTTACCACATACACAGCCCAGCCAATTTCAGAAACATCATACGAAGAACAGCCTGATGAGGAGCCCACGATAAGCGACTTGCCCGAGGATGTCATCAGAGAGATTACGGACTACCAAATGGGCATGCCTTCGGAGGAAGACGAACCACCGTTTTGAAGTTCGATCAAGTGCAAGTGACTTGCTGGGGGTGAAGGGCTCGTTATGGCTCGCAAGAAGAAGCGTTTATGCCCATGGTGTGCTGAGAAGGTCGATTACATTGACTACAAAAATGTGGCGAGGCTTCGTCGCTTCCTCTCCGAGAAGGGGAAGATACTACCGAGGCGTCAGACGGGAGTTTGTGCACGCCATCAAAGGCAACTCGCAGTAGCTGTGAAGAGAGCTCGCTACATGGCGCTCTTGCCATATGTGGTCTATTGAACACGGTTTGCGGATGCCTCTTTGCACCACTCAAGAGAGGTTGCCTTCCGCCTCAACCGGCATTGGCTACCAAACGGTGAGGGCGAAAAAGTATGCGCTACTTGCTTGAGCGCATTATAAAGCTTCGTGAGTTTGAGCACCTCATAAGGGCGATCTTGAGTGGTGCAAGAAACATCTTCGTTGATGGTGTCAGGGTTTGTGGGTGGGGCGTTATAGGTGCATCAATTGGCTTAAGGCTGAAACGCACTTTGCTTCTCATCACTCCAAACCAACAGCAGGCTGACAGGGTTTATGAAGACATAAGGGCACTCTGGTCGGATGAGGTGAAACCGAAAGAAGCTCACCCGAGGCTTTACCGTTTCCCGAGCCTTTGCGATAGCTTCATCGGTAAAGACCCAGATGAACTCTCCTCAAGGGAACGCATCGCTGCCTTGCTCGGTATAAGGAAGCGCAGGGATTGCGTTATAGTTTCGTCCATCGAAGCGCTCATGTGCCCCACAACCCCGATTGATGTCATAAGCAACTGCTGTGTTGAGCTTCGTCGAGGCGATGTTATGCCGATGGAAGAAATCATCGATAGGCTTCAGTTAAGCGGTTACAGGCGCACAAGCGAAGTGCAGATGCCGGGCGAGTTCAGCAAGCGCGGTGGCATCTTGGATGTTTTCACCCCGTCACACGAGTTCCCGTTGAGGCTTGAATTCTTTGGCGATGTAGTTGAGTCAATCAGGTCTTTCAACCCAGAGACACAGCTTTCCATTGAACAGCTTGAATCAGCAACGATAGCACCCGCTCTTGAACTGCCACTTCCGAGCGATAGGGAGAAGTTGGCTTCACTCGTGCTTAGAGCCGCTAAGGAGCAGGCTGAGGAGTTGCGTGCTTCTGGCAAGCCAGAAGCAGCGAGCGCTTTGCTTGAGCAAACCGAGCTCGATGCAAGGAAGTTACTACAGGGCGAGATGTTTGAAGGCTCAACATGGTATTCGCTCTTCTCCGAAGAACCGTTGCATTACCTGATGGAGCATTTGAACGACGATGCGATCGTTGTTTGGTTTGAGCCAAATGATTGTATGCTCAACAGCGAACACTTGATCGAGCGTCTCAACAGGGCGCTCAATGAACTCGCAAGCACTGGCGATGTTCTGCTACCTCCGAGGATGCCTTGGCTCAGCTTTGAAGAGTTGATGGAGATGTGCAGGCGCTTCAGGAACATTTTCTGCTCCGTTGCCCACGAGCCGAAGGAAGTGGCATCGGACGGGCTTGAAAAAGGGCTCTTCAGCATAAACATACACCATGTTGAATCTTTCGCTGGGCGCATGAGGGCTTTCGTTGGGAGGCTTTACGAATGGCTTGACAACGGATTTTGCGTCGTTGTCTCAACGAAGCATCACAAGCGCCTTTGTGAGATGCTTGAGGAAATGTCGCAGGGGGTTGGCAGACACATACCATGGATGCATCTTGAGGGTTCATGCGAGCTTAAAGATGGTGTGGTGAGCATTTGTGATTTAAATCTCTCGTCAGGCTTCATGCTTCGCGATGCATCACTCGTTGTGCTCACCGATTCCGAGCTCTTCGGTTATCCGCAGGTGAGGAGGGCGAGGAGACGCTTCAAATACGCCGTCCCGATAGCCTCACCAAACGAATTAAGGGTTGGAGACTATGTTGTGCACATACAGCATGGCATAGGCATCTTCAGGGGCGTCGTCAGGCAGAAGATCTTGGGTTCCGAAGGCGATTACTTGCTCATTGAGTATGCGGGCGGTGATTTGCTCTATGTGCCTGTCTCACAGATTGATAGGGTCCAAAGGTATGTTGGAGCCGATGGTGAAGAACCAGCTTTAAGCTCGCTTTCAAGCACCAAGTGGATTAGGTTGAAGCAAAGGGCGAAGAAAGGTGCGGATGAGCTTGCAAGGGAATTGATAGAGCTAAAGGCTTTGAGGGAAACTTGTGAGGGCTTCGCATTCAGCGAGGATACGCCTTGGCAGATTGAGATGGAGAGTTCCTTCCAGTATGAGGAAACGGAAGACCAATTAAGGGCTATTGAAGAAGTGAAGCGTGACATGACCTCCCCAAAACCTATGGACAGGTTGATATGTGGTGATGTGGGGTTCGGGAAAACCGAGGTGGCTATAAGAGCAGCTTTTAAGGCTGTCCAAGATGGAAAGCAAGTGGCTGTCCTTGTGCCCACAACAGTGCTCGCCCAACAGCACTTCAACACATTCAGGCAGAGGCTCTCACCATACCCAGTCAACATAGCTATGCTGAGCCGTTTCCTATCACCACAGGAACAAAAGCGCGTAATTGAAGGTTTGCGCAACGGCTCAATTGACATAGTCATTGGCACACATAGGCTTTTATCGGACGACATACGCTTCCGTGATCTTGGGCTTTTGATCATAGATGAAGAGCAACGCTTCGGTGTCCGCCAGAAGGAGAAGCTGAAGAAGTTGAAGGCTACGGTTGACATGCTCATGCTTTCGGCAACTCCGATACCAAGAACATTGCACATAGCGCTGAGTGGTCTGATGGAGATTAGCACGATAAACAGTCCACCAGTCGGCAGGAGACCGGTGCGCACATTCCTCATGCAATACGATGAGAACATCGTAAGGAGGGCTATCTTGAGGGAGCTTGAGAGGGGAGGGCAGGTCTATTATGTCTACAACAGGGTTGAGGGCATAGAGCATGTGGCGGAGAAGGTGAGAAGGCTTGTCCCGCAAGCGAGGGTGGCGGTGGCGCACGGTCAGTTGCCCGAAGATAAACTCGAGAAGGTCATGATGGACTTCTACGAGCATCGTTATGATGTGCTCGTTTGCACGACGATAATCGAAAACGGCTTGGATGTGCCGAACGCCAACACCTTGATCGTGGAGAACTGCGAGAGGTTTGGATTGGCACAGCTTTATCAACTTCGTGGCAGGGTTGGACGCTCAGATAGACAAGCTTATGCTTACTTCTTCCATGATCATCCCAGAAGGCTGACTGAGACCGCAAGGCAACGCTTAGAAGCGCTTAAGGAGTTTACAGATTTGGGTTCTGGGCTCCGCTTGGCATTGCGTGACCTTGAAATAAGAGGCGCTGGGAACATACTCGGTCCAGAACAACACGGATTCATCAACGATGTCGGCTTTGACTTATACATGCAGATGCTCTCGGAAGCCATAAGCAGGTTGAGCGGAAAGCCAGTTGAGGAACGCATAAACCTCCCAGAGGCTGATCTCCCGATAAGGGCATTCATACCCGAAGACTACATCCCAGAGGAGATACAACGCCTCAACATGTATAGGAAGATGGCTTCAACGCAGACGCCCGACGATGTCTCTTCAATTGAAGCAGAACTGCTCGACCGATTTGGGCAGATGCCGAGGGAAGTGAGCAACCTGCTGAGCGTGCTCAGGATAAGAGTGAAAGCACACAAGGCTCGCATCGCTTACATCACTCACGATAGGCGAAATGTCATAGTGAAGTTCCACGGCGTCAGGAAGCTCTCCGATGTGGCGCTCGCAAGGATATACGCAAAGCTGAGGGAGCAGTTCTCAACGGCAACGCTCGGCAAGGTCGTATTTCACCGAGACCAGATTTTGATTGAGTATGGCGAGCTAAGCGACAGCACCCTCTTGAGGTTGATCGAAGGATTGCTTGATTGCCTGCATGAGTATCCACCAAAGCCGGATTTATCTTAGTTGGGACTTGAGTTGCTCAAATGCCTCGTTGTAAACTCGTGCCACAGGCTTTCATCTGAAGCTTTGGGTTGGGCTTTACAGATGCGCTTCTTGAGCTATAATAGAAGTGAGCTTCCCACGAGGTAAGCTCGTCGTGAAGTAATCGTTGCCTTACCCCAGTGCAGTCGAAGCCGCGTCGGACTTCCCCGAAGCGGTGGAGGATGCATTTGGGGAAGGTAGTAGAAAGGAGGTTCGGCGCGGTGAAGAAAGGCACCGTCAAATGGTTCAACGACCGCAAGGGCTTCGGCTTCATCGCCCAAGATGATGGCGGACAGGATGTCTTCGTGCATTTCTCCGCCATTGAGGGCGAAGGCTATAAGTCGCTACGCGAGGGAGACCGAGTGGAGTTCGAAATCGACTCCACTCCGAAAGGTCTGCGTGCAAAGCGCGTGCGCGTCATAAAGTAGCTGTGATGCGCTAACCCTCGCACAAAGGAAGAACCCATCCCTTCAAAGCGGGGGGTGGGTTCTTCTCTTTTTAAAGCCTCACTCGTTGCCGAGAGGTTGGCTTTGGAAACAGCGAGATGCTCAACCTCTCGTTGTTACCTCAAGGGTGTGCACAAAAGAGAGGAGTGTAGGGGAGTTGTTTCGTGTTATGTGCATCTCATTCAAGGTGAGTTAGAGCCACAATAAAGATGGCGCTCCAAGCCGTGTGAGCGGAAGCGAGATCAATTTGCGGGTGGGGTTGACAATGGATTTAAAGGCTCAAGTTGACATGAAGGTGCGTGTGGGGAAGTTGGAGTTGAAGACGCCGATAATACTCGCCTCTGGGTGCTGTGGGTATGGTGTTGAACTGCTTCGAGTAAGCGATTTCCCATGGGAGGATGTTGGTGCTATCGTATTGAAGAGCATAACACTGAATCCGAGGGCTGGCAACCCTCCACCGAGGTTGGCTGAGGTCACTTGTGGGATGCTCAATGCCATCGGTGTCCAAAACGAGGGCATCAAGGTTTTCTTGAGTGAGATCGTGCCGAGGCTTGTCGATATACCCTGTCCAGTGGTTGCGAGCATCGCTGGCGAGACAAGGGATGAGTATGCAAAGCTTGCGGAGGCGTTGGACGAGTGTGAACGGGTGGTTGCTATTGAAGTCAACATATCCTCGCCGAACATGGAACGTGGTGGGATCGAATTCGGTGTTGATCCTCAAGCAGCTGGCGAAGTGACAGCCTCGGTCAAGGAATGCTTCGGTAGAGATGTGTGGGTTAAACTGTCGCCGAGCGCACATAACATAGCGCATGTGGCTCAAAGTTGCGTTGGGGCAGGTGCAGATGTGCTCGTTGTAGCCAACACATTTCCAGCGATGGCTATTGATGTGCGCTCGTTCCCGCCGAAGCCGATGCTCGGAGCTCTCGCTGGGGGTCTTTCAGGTCCAGCTATCAAGCCGATTGCAGTGCGAAAGGTTTACGAGGTGGTGAGGTCTCTCAAGGGATGCGGTATGAATGCGTGTGTGATAGCCTCAGGTGGTGTTTGGACAGCGTATGACATCGTTGAGTTTTTATCAGTTGGGGCTACCGCAGTCCAAATTGGGACGCTCCTTTTACACGATGTCCATTCACCGAGGAAGCTACGCAAGACGCTTGAGGAATACATGCGCCGTGTTTATGAGCAAACGGGTGATAGCAATTGGCTTCGTGTGGTCAGCTATGTTGGATGTGCTAACATAAGTTGAGTTTGCTCGCCGTCCCACTGGGGGTGAAAGCGATGAGGATCAGTTGCCCACACAGGTGGGATGTAACGCCAGAAGAGGCGATCGAAATACAACGCCTCCTTGCGCTTCAAGTCATTGATGAGGATGTTATCCCAGACCTCCTATCGAGGGCGAGGTATGTGGCTGGAGTTGATGTTCATCAAACATCAGACGGGAAGATGAGAGCGGTCGTTTGTGTGCTTGAATTCCCAACGCTGATTGAAAGGGAGTGTGTTAGTGCTGAGGTTGAGGTATCATTCCCGTATATCCCTGGCTTGCTCGCCTTCAGGGAAGGTCCAGCGGTGTTAAGTGCCTTTGAGAAAGTGAGGACAGAGCCAGACTTCATACTATGGGACGCACAAGGTAAAGCGCATCAAAGGAAAGTCGGATTGGCTTCGCAGATGGGCGTCATCTTGGACATACCTTCGATAGGGTGCGCAAAAAGCATACTCTACGGGAATTGGACCGAACCATCTGACGAGGTCGGCATGTGGACACCGATAATTGATCCGAAGGATGGTGAGGTTATAGGTGCGACGCTGAGAACGAAGAAGGGTGTCCAGCCAGTTTTTGTTTCTGTTGGGCATAAGGTGAGTTTGAAGACAGCCATTGAGCTTGTGCTCAAGTGTTGCGCAGGTTACCGTATACCCGAACCACTGCGCCGCGCTCACATGTATGCGAAGACGAAACATCAGCAGGGCGAAAGCGATGGGCAGTTGAAGTTGTTCTGAGGGGAAAGAAAGTGGTGAGGGTAAGTAGCCTGCTAAGGTTGCTGTTAGCTTTGGTGCTCGTTTTCGGTCTCTCAATAAGGCTCGCTATAGCATGGCAGCCTTGGGAGAGATTGATAAGCACTGGCACTTTCGGTGACGATGCCTGCTACTACGCGAGCATCTCTTACAACATCGCCACTGGCAAAGGTCCAACCACTGATGGCATACACATGACCAACGGCTTCCAACCGCTTTGGGCTTTCCTCCTCGTGCCGATCTATGCTCTCGGTGCATCAAAAGAAACCGCTATAAACATAGCGATGACATTGCTTGCGTTGATCAGCACGCTGAACGGGCTTTTGCTTTTCCTCCTCGCAACGAGGGTGTGGAATGAGCGTGTCGGTCTCCTTGCGACTTTCTTTTGGACGACATCGCCAACGGTCTTAAGGCAGTCCATGAACGGCATGGAGACAGGGCTTTATGTTTTCATGCTCACTTTGGCTGTGCTCCTTGTCGTCAGCTCAACGCAAAAACATGAGGCGCTGTGCGAGGGTCGGTCTGGGAAGCTTTGTGGTGAAACCCTTCTTGGGTTTGTGCTCGGTCTGGTTATCTTGAGCAGGGTTGATGGTTTACCGTTCGTGCTCTCAGCTGTGGTGGCTCACACCTTAAACGCAAATGAAGCTCGTGTGCGGATGCGCAATGCATCACAAGCATTGGTCTTTCGTGTTGCCTCAGGCGCTTTCACTCTTGCTGTTGTCCTGCTCACGCTTTTGCCGTGGCTGATTTACAGCGTTATAACGACGGGGAAGGTTATGCCAGAGAGTGGCAGGGCTATCAGATGCCTTTCGATGGCATACATTGGTGCTCTTGAAGAAGGTGCAAGTTGGCGCGCGATAAGCTATTCGCTGTCGCAAGCCCTTTCAACGCTCTTAAGAGTTAGGCAGTGGAGGTATCTATCCTCAAAGCTTGCCGAACTTGTTGGCGCTATAAGCGCGCATGCTCTCTTAGCTTCGCTTTTAGCCGTTTGCACCTTGCTCATCGCCTTTCTTTGTAGGCTTGGATATTTTGAGCGTCTCGTGCCGATGCTTAAGGAGATGCGCAAGCTTTGGTTCTGGCTCTTCCACATCGTTTCGTTGTTCTTGGCTTATTCGCTTTACCAGTTTGGTTGGTGGTTCTTCCCACGCTACTTCTTTCCCGTAATTCCCATCGGCATCCTTGTTGGAGCTCTCTTCGTTGAGGCGCTATACAGGTGTCTGTTAGAACGATTCGGAGTGCGCAGGTGCGTAGCACAAACCGCAGTTGGCATAGTCGTGATAAGTCAACTCATCCAGCTTTGCATTGGCTGTGCGTATTTGCGCTCCGAGTCATTCGGTGGGTTTGAGGAGTATTTGAATGTAGCGCTTTGGCTCAAGGAGCACACGCCGAAGGACGCACGCATAGGCATGTTCCAATCTGGAACTTCAAGTTATCTCTCCGAGCGCACCGTGATAAACCTTGACGGAGTGGTCAACGGCGAAGCGCTCTCGGCGATGCTTGGAAAGAGGATGCTGAGCTATATCGCTTCCGAGGGCATAAGCTACATTGCTGACTGGGACGAGCTCATCGAACTATTGCTCCTGAAACGCTCACGGAAGGAGGAGCTTTCAAAGTGGGTGTTAGTAAGGGTTCGGAGAGGAGAGATGTCAGTTTACAAGCTTGTGAGGGTAAAGTGATGAGGACATCCTGCCCTTGGTGTGGGTCTGAGGAGAGGCGCTTCCTCATAGTTGATGATGGAGTTCCCGTTGTTGCGTGTGTTAGCTGTGGGATAGCATATGCGCTTGTGATACCGACGCTTGAAGCTATCAGGAGATACTACACAGAGCAGTTCTCCGATGAGCGTCATTGGGAGGTGGTGCTTTCTTCAGCTCGTCCATGGCTACACAGGCGATTGCTCTCACGCATAATGCATTATAGGGCGCAAGGCGAGCTCGTTGATATCGGATGTTCCTTTGGTCATTTTGCGAGCATGGCGAGGCGTGTCGGATACAAAGTTGTCGGCGTCGAGATAAGTGAACCTGCAGCAATGTATGCGCGCACTCGTATGGGGTTAAGCGTCCACATCGGAACACTCGAGGAAGCCAAATTCAACGATGAGAGCTTCGATGTGGTTACGCTGATTGATGTGCTTGAGCACATCGTTGAACCAGCGAAGACTTTGCACGAGGTGAGACGGATACTGCGTCGTGGCGGGTTGCTCGTCTTGCGTGTCCCAAACTTTAAATTCCACTGGATTAAAACACTCCTCCTGAGGGCGGCGAAGAGGAAACACTTCATAGGGCTTGACTCGCGCAACCACATCAATCATTTCACAGTTCGCTCGCTTACCGATGGCTTAACGAAAATGGGCTTCAAGATCCTCGAGGTGAGACCGGGTGCGCCGAACATCTACGGTAGACGATTCTTTGATGCGCTTCGAATCGCCTACTGGGCTGTGGCTTTGTTGGTTAACGCGGTGTTCAAGTGGCAAATAGGCAACAGCATAGAAGTGTTTGCGCTCAAGGCTTGAGCAGTGGTAGATAGTTTTGTGAGGTGACGGTGTTATGCGCCCATTGCGAAAGCTACGGTTCTATTCGCTTATGCCACTCATCTTGCTCGTGCAAGATGCGTTGATGGCTTTCATCGGATTCGTGCTCGCTTACCATATGCGTTTCTTCTGGGCAGTGTCTAAATGGTTTCCACCGCACCTCGGTATACCACCAATAAGCATCCATGCTGGCTTCATCACGCTTCATGTCGTATCGTGGTTGCTCTGCCTGCATCTCGTTGGTCTTTACAGGAGGCATCGCGATCGTTATGCGGTTGATGAATTTTACAGCGTCCTGATATGCGGTCTCTTTGCGAGTGCCATCGTTGGGACGCTCGCAACATTGCTCCGTTATCAATGGTTGTCACGGCTTGTGTTCATCATGGCTGAGGCGTTCACCACCCTGTTGATCGGCTTTGGTAGGATTTGCGTCAGGGTTGTAGAGCGCTTGCTCAACCGTGCGGGCATCGGGCTTGTCAGGGTGGTCATCGTTGGCTCTGGCGCAAATCAGCTCGCAAAACAAATCCGTGAATTGGAAGAGCGCTGTCAGGTGGTTGGGACAATTGAAATCAGTGAACAATCAAAGGGTGATGGCTTCACTGATGTTGAGGGGTTGATAAAGCATCTTTCGAGCGTTGGTGAGTTTGACGAGATCATCGTCCAAGGTGGCTCGTTAGCTGAGGATGTGCTTCTTCAACTCCTCAATTGGGCTGATGGGGAGAGGGTGAATGTTAGGTTGATGCTCAGCCTCGTTGATGTCATAAAGAGGCGTGGGCAGTTTGAGGAGTTGGCGGGCATGCCATCAGTGGTTGTAGCGAGGCTACCGTTGCGCACATGGGGGGCATTCGTGAAGCGCCTCATGGACATCTTCCTCTCGCTCTTCCTGCTCATCCTCTTTTCGCTACCCATGCTCATAATAGCTCTGCTCATAAAGCTCACATCAAAAGGTCCTGTCCTCTACCGTCAGGAAAGGGTTGGGCAGGATGGCAAAGTCTTCGTCATGCTCAAATTCCGCACGATGTATGAAGGGGCAGAAGATGAAACAGGCCCAGTTTGGGCTAAGCCTAATGACCCTCGTTGCACACCAATTGGGAGAGTGCTAAGGCGACTGAGCTTGGATGAACTGCCTCAGCTTTTCAATGTCCTCAAGGGGGATATGTCACTCGTCGGACCAAGACCAGAGCGCCCATACTTCGTTGAGCAGTTCGCAGAGCACATACCGAGGTATATGGAACGCCACAGGGTGAAGTCAGGCATAACTGGGTGGGCTCAAGTCAACGGGCTTCGAGGTAATTGCTCAATAGAGGAGCGAACGAAATACGACCTTTATTATGTTGAGAACTGGTCGCTACTGCTTGACCTCAAGATACTCATCAAGACACTCTTTGAGGTCTTCTTCCACAAGCAGGCATATTGATTGCGTCAGGGCAGTTGAGTTAGCTTTGCGATGTGGGGGCAAACAAACTAAGGATGCGCAAAAGCGCGATCGCTCGCCAAATCGATCGCTACATCGGCATATTGCTCCTGCGCACACTTAAGCCCGTAAGGCGTTGGATAACTTTCAAAGACGCCTCTGACAAGTTGCTTCTCATAAAGTTTGCTGGGATGGGCGACATCATCCTAACGAAGCCCGTAGTTGACGGAATTAAACGGCGTAGCAACCTGCGCGTCTATTTCCTTACCTCGAGGGCGATGAAGGAGGTTGTAAGCTACCTTCGGCTTTCCGACGGAGCGATTTACTGCATCGATTTCGCTACAAGCTTTCTTCGCCCGCTTGAATTCATGAAAGCGGTTCTGAATCTGCGCCGTGAGCGTTTTCGTGTGGTTATCGATTTTGAGCAGTGGATGCGTTTCAGCAGTCTCATCTCTTACATTTGTGGAGCCCCGATACGCTATGGCTTCTCCACGCCTGCACAACTGCGACATTCGCTGTATACTCATTCGCTCACCTACAGCTTCACGCAACACACACTCGTATCTTTTGCACAGCTTGCCTCACTCTTCCTCGGCGAGGACATAGTCACGGAGAGCTTGAAAAGCTTTGTTGGCTGTGTTAGCCCGAGGCGAAGTGAGCTTGAGGCTATGCATCATGAGTTGTTAGCGTGCGGATGGAAAGGCTATTCGCAACCGCTGGTAGTTGTCCACCCAGGTTGTGGAGCTGGTGGTGAGCGAAGGGCATGGGTTGTGGAGCGATACGCGCAGGTGGTGCGCATCCTGTGTGAGAGGGGTGTTTTCGTCGTCCTGACGGGCGGAAGCGATGATGCTGAGATTGCTGAGCGCGTCCTCAGAATCGCTGAATCAAATGGTGTTGCATCCTTCGTTGGCAAAACATCTTTTTCACAGCTTGTTGCGTTGGTGAGCATGGCGAAGTTCGTCCTCTGCCCCAACACTGGCATAATGCACCTTGCAGCAGCGCTTGGCATACCAACGGTTGCGTTGCATGGACCGACCAACCCTGTGCAATGGCGCCCGATAGGTGAAGCGCATCGAGTGGTGCAAAGTAAGCTTTCGTGCGTCCCATGCCTACGCTTAGGGCACGATTATGGTTGTAGCGATTACAAGTGCATGAGCGCAATCACTCTTGATGAGGTTCTTGAAGCGATCGATGAATTGTGGAAGCCATGATGAGCATCGTCTGGCAAGCTGGTTACAATTGCATGTGTCACCAAAGTGTTTTTCCATCGCCGACGCCGTCAATCGTGGTAACACAAAAACAGCAGTGGGAGGTGGATGGAGATGCTGATTGGCTTTTACACTGCACCGTTTCGCAACGAGCCATTTGAGCATGTCGTTGAGTTCGCGAGCAAAGCTGGTTTTAAAGCGCTTGAGGTTATGTGCGGGGTTGGATCAGGGCATATTGATGCACAGCAGGTGCTCCGCACAGGCGGTGGAAAGATAAAACAACTCGTTGAGTCAGCTGGGCTAACCATCTCAGCTCTGGCAATGTATGGTAACACGCTCGCACCAGACCCCACCGAAAGGAGGCGCTTTTTATTCTCCTTGCACAAGGTGATAGATGCTGCAGCCACACTTGGGGTTGAAGTTGTATGCACGCTCGCTGGGATGCCGATGCCGAACAAAACGAAGTTGCAGACGATCGAGGAAGACGCTCCAAAGGCATTCAGAAGGATCTGCGAGCACGCTGCTGAGAAGGGCGTAAAGATAGCGCTTGAAAACTGGTATGCGACAAACCTGCAAACACTCATGCACTGGGATCGCTTCTTTGAGGTTGTCAATTACGAAAACATAGGCTTGAACTTTGACCCATCACACCTCGTGTGGCAGGATATTGACTACCTGTATGCAGCGGAGAAGTTCGCCGACCGCATATTCCATGTCCACGCAAAGGACACAACGATACTTTGGCACAGGAGAAGATACATCGGGAACCAAGAGCACGGTTGGTGGCGCTATGTCATACCGGGCTTTGGTGTGATCGACTGGGGGCAACTGATTGGCATACTGCGCAGCAACGGCTATGACGGTGTGTTGAGCATTGAGCACGAAGACGCATCACTGCCAAGGGAGGAAGGGCTGATAAAGGGGTTGAAATATCTTCGTCAGTTCGTGTGAGCAAACGAGACCTTGAAAATGGCTCACTGTAAGATGGCTGAAAGGACTCTCTCTGGTGTGAGCGGGAGTGTGGTTATTCGTTTGCCGATGGCATCCGCAACAGCGTTTGCGATCGTTGCAAGCGATGGAATGATCGGAGGCTCACCAACTCCTTTCGCCCCATAAGGTCCATCTGGGTTTGGCACTTCAACTATCACTGGCTCGACGCGAGGCGCATCTACGCTTGTTGGTATGAGGTAATCAGCGAAGGTTTGGTTTGCGACCCTGCCATCAGGTGTGTATTTGTAGCCTTCCATTGTTGCCCAACCAATGCCTTGAACCACAGCACCTTCTATTTGCCCCTCAATCGCAAGTGGGTTGAGCGCCTTCCCAACATCCTGTGCAGATATGTAGCGGAGCACTCTAACCCTTCCAGTGTCAAGATCAACTGCCACTTCAGCGAGTGCAACCGCATAAGCGGGGCGTGTTGGAAGCCATGCAACGCTGTATGAACCGTGTAACGGTCCATACTCCGCTATGCAAGCCCTGCCAAGTTCAATGTAACTGACCCTTTGGTTCGGCTCCCCCTTGAGACGGATGCATTCCTCACCTAACTCAACCTGAGATGGCTCAACGCCGAGTATCTTCGCACCAACATGGAGCATCCTCTCACGGAGTTGTTCAGTTGCTTTCAGCACCGCCATCCCAGTCGTGTATGCTACACGGCTACCTCCAGTTTGGTGGTGCCACGGGACGGAATCTGTATCGCCGACTGTCACGATCACCTTCTCAATTGGCACATTGAGCTCCTGCGACACGATTTGAGCAAACAGCGTGTTAGTCCCAGTGACATCGCAGGAGCCAGTGATGACTTGGAATGTGCCATTCTCGTTCAGCATGACGGTTGCACTTGAGTAGCCCGAGTAGTTTGTCCATTCACCGCATGCCAACCCCCTGCCGATACGCCAATTGCCCTCGCCAAGTTTCTTTAGCACTTCTTCCTTCGGCATAGCACCATTGAGCTTAGCTGTTGGCGAGGCAGTTGATGTTGCGCTTGTTGAGAGCTCGCTCGTCTTTGAAGCGTAGTCCATGAGTGCTTGCAGTGTCTCCTTGAATCCGATCTTTGGCAGAGGCACACCGTCAATTGATACATCTCCCTCTTGGACAGCGTTCTTCATACGCAGTTCCCATGGGTCAACACCGAGTTCTTGTGCGAGCATATCCATGAGTGACTCACGCACGAAAGCCATTTGAGGTGCATCTGGTGCTCTATATGCCCCGGGAGCTGGTCTGTTTGTGAACACTCCGTATGAGCGTATTCTGTAGCTCTTCAATCGGTATAGACCGCGCAACCTTATGGAGGCACCTATATAACCGCTTGCACCGCCATCCCAAAAGACCTGCGCGTCGAGAGCCATTAAAGTCCCGTCACGCTTCGCACCCAAACGGGCTCTGGCAAAACACGCTGGTGCAGGGTGTGAGTCAAGCAGGACTTCGCTGTAATCATCGACAACCTGAACTGGCTTGCCCGTCTTCAAAGCGAGGAGCGCCGCGACTGGCTCGGTATAAACTTGCGTGTTCCTCGCACCGAACCCACCGCCAATGAAAGTTGGGATGACTTTGATCCTGTGGAGCGGTATGCCGAGCATACGAGCAGTGATGGAGCGGACTTGGAAGTGACCTTGAGTGGTTGTCCATATGACGATGCGCTTACCACCGTCTGTTGGGCATGCGATAGATGCGTTCGGCTCAAGGTGGCATTGATGCACCGATGGGACATAAAATTCGCCCTCAACGATGACATCCGATAGGCGCATCATTTCATCCACATCGCCGCTCACAAACTCCCTGTATTGCGAGATGTTTCTCAATGGTGTTCCGTCAATGTCATACGCTTCCTTGAACTCGCCTCCGATGAAAGCGCAAGGTGCATCTGGCTTTATAGCCTCACGAACATCCGTAACAGCTGGCAGAGGCTCATACTCAACTTCAATCGCTCTAACAGCTTTGGTCGCTGTGTGGATATCATCAGCTGCAACCGCTGCTATCTTCTGACCATGGAAGCGGACATAATCGCTCGCAAACAGTTCGGTGCTTGGGGTATCCTTTGCCGTTACAACAGCCCTCACTCCTTCTATCTGCAACGCTTTTGAGATATCGATGCGCAGTATGCGTGCGTGTGCAAATGTGCTACGGAGTATCTTCCCATGAAGCATGTCTGGGAGATGCACATCAGCGCCATACTTCGCCTGTCCCGTCACAATTGCGAGCGCATCGATGCGCTTTACCCTCTCACCTATGCCACTGCGAACCATTATGAACACTCCCTCCTGTCTCGCAGAGGAAACATAATAACATGGAGCTTTAACCAACTAAGATGATAGCGCCTTCGCTGACGGGGTGATGAAGATGGCAATACCTGAGCGTGACAAATCGATTTTAAGAGAGCTTGCAAAGAAGCTCGCCGAGATAGCCTCCTTGCCGATACAGCAGGAGAAGATGGAGCTATGGCGTCGTTTGAACAAACTTGACCCAGTTCGCCCGATGGTTTTGCTTCTGAACGACACATGGCATGAGAACAAAGATGAAATCAAGTTGGAATGCGAAGACGAGTTTGCCCGACGCCAAGAGTGGCTGTTAAGAAGGATGCTGTATCACTTTGAGCACATGCCTGATGACCATGTTTATGAAGCGAAGATTTACTGCCCGATAGTCATAAGAGTCAGCAGTTGTGGCATAAAACCGAACATTGAGCGCCCTCAACACGAGTTTGGTGCAGCTCGGTTTAACCCTGTCATAAGCGAGAGAGATGACCCGAGCATTTTGAAGATGCCCGAGGTGACTGTTGACTGGGAGGAGACGGAGAGAAACTATGAACGCCTCTGCGAGATATACGATGGCATATTGACCGTTGAGAAGCGTGGAGTGTATGGGCATTGGTTTGCGATCATTGATGAGTTCATTCAGTGGCGTGGTGTTGAGAACACATTCGTTGACATGATTGAGCGCCCAGAGTGGTTGCATAGTTGGCTTGAAAGGATGACGCAATGGCACTTATGCCTTTTGGAGCAGTATGAGAGGCTCGGTTTGCTTTCGCTTAACAACGGTCCAGTCAACATAGGACCTGGAGGGCTTGGTGTGACGGATGAGCTTCCGCAACCAGATTTTGACGGAGTGCATGTGCGTGCGAAAGACCAGTGGGGACATGCCACAACACAGATATTCGCCGATGTCTCACCGGCGATGCATGAAGAGTTTGCCCTCCGTTACGAGAGCAGGTTCCTTTCACGCTTTGGGCTTAGCAGTTACGGTTGTTGTGAGCCACTGCATAACAAGCTCGAAATAATCAAGCGCAACATACCGAACCTGAGGCGCATAAGCATAAGCCCGTGGGCTGATGTTGAGAAGGCTGCGGAGAGCTTGGGCAAAGATTACATCATGTCATTGAAGCCAAACCCAAGCATATTCAGCATTGAGCAATGGGACATTGAACTCGCCGAAAGGAAGCTAAGGGAGATGCTTGAGAAGGCGAGAGGATGCGTTGTTGAAATCCTCATGAAGGATCTGCACACATGCCGTAAGCAACCGCAGAGGATGTGGGAATGGGTTAACATGGCGATGAGGGTGGTTGAGGAGTTCGCAAACTGACGCAGAAGAGAGTCAACAACGATGTTAGAACTGGCTGAGGTATTCGTTTACGCCGTTGAATATAGCGGTTGCTACCCTCTCACGGAACTGCTCATCCATGAGAAGTGCCCCATCGCTTGGGTGGTTTATGTAGCATACCTCGACAAGCACAGCTGGCATTGTCGTGTTCCGCAACACGAAGAAGCCCCTCCTCCTGATGCCGTTGTCTGGAAGTTGTAGGGTTGACACCATGTGCCTGTGAATCGTTGTTGCGAGTTGTTCGCTTTGAGGGGTGAAGTAGTAAGTCTCTGTGCCTCTTTTACCGCCCTGTATCGGATAGGAGTTGATATGGATGCTGATGAAAGCGGTGGCATTAGCGCTGTTAGCCAAGTTCACCCTCTCTTGGAGGGAGACATAGTAATCGCCTGAGCGAGTCATAACGACATTTACTCCAGAGCTTGAAAGTAGCCTTTGCAACCTTGTGGCTATGTCAAGCGTTAATTCCTTTTCGATGAGTCGCCTTGCAAACATTGATGGTGGGCTCATAGCGCCCGGGTCATGTCCACCATGCCCGGGGTCAATGACTATCGTCGCGTTTGCGAATCGGCTCACACCGAACTCAACGGAGACCACGCCATCGGCACGCTTCTCAATAACTCTGTATCGCACAGGCTTGAATAGCTCAAAGACAACCCTCGTCACAGTTTCGCCATCAACCTCAGGCGTTCCAACCCTCACCTCTTTGACTATATCGTTTTTGGGTATCTCGTAGGAGCCGGGTTGAATCATGAGTTCGCAATTTCGGAAGTCAACGACAACCCTGTATGGGTCACTCAATGTGAATGTGCGCCACCTGAAAGCGCCCTCAGCCGTTATTAAGCCCCTGACACGCCCATCAAGCTTCTCAAGCTTGACTGCGTTTACCTTTCCTTTTGAAACCTCCAAAGCCAGCAGGTCGTGTATCAGTATCCTTATCTTGCTCGCTTTCCCGCTCTCGTCCTTCTCCGTTTTATCATCCCATTCGAGTCTTCCGTCCGTGTCCACCACTACCCTTGCTATCGGTGGTGATGATGAATACTGTCCGATGCGCACACGAGCTATTGAGCCATGCCTGCCCATCACCTCACCATACTTTGGTGGGATGATGAGGCAATGGTGAACATCGATGTAAATCCGTTCGGGTGCGCTTAGCCTCTCAATGTTGTAAGGGACGCTTGAGCTTACCGAAACATCAAGAAGCCATCCACCACCCGATTGTTTCATATCAACCGATGACAGCACCGCACAAATGTAACCAACGCCTGTTGTGCCATCGTGAGCGAAACCCAAGTTGAGAAGCTCGCAAAGCGACTTGATTGGCAGGTATAGCTTTTCGTCTTCCAGTTCGGGGGCGTGTTGAAGCTTTACATTTCTCCCATCCACTACCGCTTCAATTGAGGATGGGCGTAGCTCAATGCACTTCCCATCGTAGCGCTTTATCCTCAGGATGCCATCCTTTAGCTCTTCAACACCTTTTGCCACTTCCTTGAGCCACTCGCCGCAAGGGACGAGAACCTCATCGCCGATAAGCTTGCAAGGAAGCCACCCTGCATCCTTACCGAGGACGAAAAGGCGCATTTGCCCTTCACATTCAATTTCCCTTCCCGCAATCAGCGTGAGGAGCATCAAGATGAGGAGGCACTTTGTAGTTATTCTTGTGGGTTGAAATTGCTTCATCTGGAGCTGCACTTCTTTGCACCTTTTCCTTCCCCGAGCCCAACCTATCGTGTTGTGGGTATGGTGGAGGCGGCGGGAATCGAACCCGCGTCCGCTGAAACCTCAGTGTTGGCGTCTACGAGCGTATCTCGCCTTTTGCTTCTCCTCGCTTGGTCTTCGGCGAGCGGAATACCAAGCGAGCAAGCCAGCATCTGTCTTAGCAGCGGCTATGCTGGCTCTCACCGCTGCGCAGCCGGCTGTTTGACGCCCTGTCCAACGCCACCGGCGAGCGTCAGCAGGACGGGCTACCGTCGATTAGGCAGCCAGAGCAACTGGCTCGGCATTTGTATGCCTGCGCGTTGTTGACGGGACTCGCGCCCACCCGGCTCGCAGCCAACACTTCGGCTTTCAGCGTCGAGCCCAATTCGCCCCCACTATTTCTTTTCGGAAGGTTCAGCAGTGCCGTATCTTATTTTACCGCACGCAAACAAACTTGTAACCACTCAACGGGTTCTGGGCTAAGCGCTCATGGATAAAATACGCCACTCTTGCGGGCTTACTTTTGAAACCTCACCGGCTTTTGCGTCACAGCTGATTTGTGTGCAGCTTCTATGACGCGCACAACTTCTCTCGTCTCTTCTGGCTTAACGATGAGCTCAGCGCCCCTCAACAGAACATCAGCTATGTTTCGGTAGTAGTCGACCCAATCGCCTCTGACGCTCTCAAAGAGTATCTCAACTGTGGCGTTGTCTATGGTTGTGTGCACCTTCGCCCTCTCGTTTGGGTCAAACGATTCTTTCAAGATTGCGCCCTTCGTCCCAAGAACACGCCACCTCGGTCTTCCTATGCGCGACAGGTTTGAAAGCTCAATGTTGAACAGCACACCGTTCTCAAAGCGTATCCAGATCTGCGAATGTGTTTCAACATCAACATCCCAATGCCTGTAGTGCATCTCAGCGAAGACCCATTCAACATCTGCCTTCACAAGTTGCAATGCTTGGTCAACCAAGTGTGCACCCCAGTCATAAACCATTCCGCCACCATGCTTCTTCATGGCACGCCATCCGCCCGGCTTGCCATAACCAACAACGGCGGATTGGAATTCAAACGGCTCGCCTATCAAGCCAAGTTCACATATCCGCTTGATCGTCAAGTAATCGCTATCCCAACGCCTGTTTTGAAAGACGGAGAGCAAAACACCGTTTCGTTGACTCGCTTCTATCATCCTGTCGGCTTCCTTCACATTCAAACACATCACCTTCTCAACAATGCAGTGCCTGCCCGCGTTCATCACCTGTAGCGATAACGGAGCATGAGTGTCATGCGGTGTGGCGAGCACAACGAGCTCAACATCCTCGTCCTTGAGTGCGTCTGACAGCTTTGAATATCCCTTTACACCTTGCTCCTCAACCGCTCTTTTGAGCTTCGCTTCATCTATCTCACAGACAGCCACAAGGTTCAAGCCATCAACTTGCTTTATTGCGTCGCAGTGGAACTTGCCCATGCCGTAACCGACAACACAAACGCCAATGCCATTCCCCATTGCCTTTCACCCCCATCCCAGTTCATGGAGTGTTGCTATCACGCACAAATACAAATGATGTTTCGCATGATGCCAATGTGCGCTTCACATCTCCCGCATGTGTTTGTATGGTGATAGTTTGCGTTTGTGGGGAGGCATTGAAAAGCGTAACAACCCCATCATGCCAAAGGAAGAGGACGCCATCAATTCCCGACAGCCCCATCATCGGTTGCCAGATGTGGAAGGGCGAGATGGCACGCCCAACAGTGCTTGCGCACTTCGAGACATCAAACGCCAGATCGGATGCAACGAGCGCAAAAGCGTTAAGGCTCTCCCTCAGCTCACCGATCGGAAACCACAAGATGAACCCGTTACCAAAACGCTTAATCAAAGCTGTGTATGTGTCCTTCATGGCGTCCAGTGGGACATCGATAGCGCGCTTGAAGCCCGAAAGAAGCTTTGCGAGCCTTGTCTCATCACCCCGATGTTCAATCCCGATCCTTTTTCCTACCTCGCATTTGCCACTCACATCTGCCCACATCTCATTTGAGCCAATGAGGAGGATGCCACCCCTCTCGATCCAGCTCATCATGCTCTCTAACGAAGCATGGCAGAAGACGCTCCCAGCAGGTGCGATGAGCACACGGTAGTCTTCGCATGCGCCACCGAGCAGTAAAGTCTCATCGATCAAGTCGCACGGCACCACATCAACGATGGCGTTTAAACGCTCACCGAACTCCGAAAGCGTTGGTGGAGATAGCGAAATTGAAGTGCTCGGTAAAAGCACCGCAACATCCGTCACATGCCTGCGTGGGATGAGCAATTCACCGTCTTCGCACATACGCAAAAACCTCGGCAGTTCATCAAGAGTGAGCGCCAAAGCCTCTGGTTGGAGAAGTGCTATCGCAAACACTTGAAAGCCGATGGCGTTGCTACCTTGGAGCATGAGATTGCCTTTCTTCGCCTTCTCATCGCTAAGGCGCAAATTGCAAGCGACTTCAACTTTGTAGAAATCGCAAGCCTTTGAAAGCAAAGCCAAACAGAGCAAAGGCGCACTTGCATCCACCCTGAAAGATGTATCGGAATCAATTGAGGCTTCACGCACGAGTGCGCTCACTTGCCACCCAATCAGCGGTGTTGCTCTCAAGGGCAATTCAAGGGTGAGCCTCACCTGTGGGAAAGCCATCCTTGCCTGCCTCGCGAGCCCGCCGATGAAGTTGCTTACCGCATCGCAATACCAGCTAACGAAGTCAAGCCAATGACGACGCATGCCAGCCGGCAAGCTCACCCAATCCTCTTCACTCCGTTGCATCGGGTAAGTAACATCCTCCCATCGCTTGAGTTCAACTCCCCATGCTCCTCTCAAAGCTGAGAGCGTCACATACTTGCTCCTCACATGATCCCTAAAAGCTATCCTCGCAAACTCATCTCCACACCAAAGGTCGTATGGCATATGCCAATCAATGTCATTGCCCTTTAAAGGCTGAGGATCAAGCTGTGGCACTCGCAATACGAGGGCATCGATCTGCCCCTTCAAGTGGCGTGAAAGCGTTTTGAAAGCCTTAGCATAGGCTTGGATAGCGTTAGGCGCAAACGGTGATGGCGCTCCCGATGTTCGCCCAGATACGGCGAGCGAACGCATCGGCATATCAATTCCACAGGCTCTCGGGAGGTTATCCAAATCAACGCTTACAGCCACGGCGAACCTATTACGCCTTGCAACTGATGCGAGCTGACTTAATTGCTCAAGCGCCCTATCGATTGCCCCAGCTTCCTTAAAGCCGTCTTCAAGGCGCAGTTCAACCGTAACCTTTCCTAACGCCTCATCAACAGGTTCAACGAATTCACGCAACTTCTCTATCGCACCTACTCTCCACGGGAGCTTGACTGAAAGCTGTGTGATGAGCTTGCCGTTTGTTTGCTCTCGGCTTGCATTGGCTATGCATGTGGCTATGAGCAGAAGCACGAGGTGAAACCGTGAGTTCCTTTTCATCGTTCGTTTCACCCTTCGTTGTGCTTCTACAGCTTCTTCAACTTAACCACCGTTGTCCCAGAACCGCCTTCGTCAGGTGGTGCGAGCTTAAACGATTCAACATGCAAGTGCTTGCTCAAAAACTCATGTATAGCTTGGCGGAGTTTACCTGTCCCTTTGCCATGTATTATGCGCACCACCTCATGTCCCGCAAGAACAGCATCATCGAGGAACTTATCCACCATCGGTAGAGCTTCATCCACCGTCCTGCCGATGATGTTTATCTCCGTTGGGATTGAGACAGACTTGCGCAACCTCAACCCGGATGGAAGATAGCTTTTTTCAACTGCGCTTTCTTCCGCAACCTTTTGGACGCCACTCGCTGGAAGCCAGATGCGAATGCCGTTGGCTTCAACGAGCACCTCTTTCGTCTCCTCCTTCAACTTGGAGACCACCCCGTAAACTTGAGCCTTAGGCACAAACACCCTCTCGCCTACCTTCGGAAGCTGTGGAGGTTGATCTTCCTCGCTCGTCTTCGGCGTGATCTCTTGCCTGAGTTTGTGCAGACGCCTGCGCAACCTCTCCGTAACCACACTTTCCCTTGTCTGTCTCCGCAAGTCATCCAAGATCCTCTCAGCTTCTTCGCTAACCTTGTTTAGCATCTCCATTGCCTCTTTGCGAGCTCGTTCCAAGATGCGTTCTCTCTCCTCACGGAGCTTTTCGAGTTCCATGTTGTAGCGCTGAATCAATTGCTGTAGGTCGGAGCGTTCACGCTCAACCTCTTCCATCATCTTTTGCATCTCTCTCCTCTGCGTCTCAAGCGCTTTAAGTGCTTCTTCCAGCTCAACGGAGCTTGATCGGCGTAACTGCATTGCCTTCTCTATCACTTCGCTTGGCATCCCGAGCTGGCTCGCCACAGCAAGAGCGTAGCTCCTGCCGGGGGAGCCCATGATGAGCTTGTAAGTGGGTTGTAGCTTCTCCATGTCAAACCCCATCGAAGCGTTCATGAACCTTTCATGAGTGTATGAGAAGGCTTTGAGTTCACCGATATGCGTTGTGCATACGACCTTCGCTCCCAACTCATGGAACTTGAGCAATATCGCCTTCGCGAGCGCTGCACCTTCCTCTGGATCCGTGCTCGCTCCAAGCTCATCAAGTAACACGAGCGTCCTCTCATCGGCATGTTTCAACATCTTGGTGATGTTTAGTATGTGCGATGAGAATGTGCTGATGCTCTGCTCTATGCTTTGTTCCTCACCGATGTCGGCGAAAACTTTCTCAAACACCCTTATGCGTGAGCCCTCTTTCGCCGGTATGTGCATGCCAGCCTGTGCCATAAGCGTCAAAAGCCCTATCGTCTTTAATGTCACGGTTTTGCCACCCATGTTTGGACCAGTTATGACCAGAACATCAAAATCGCCACCGACGGCGACATCAATCGGGACTGCCCTCTCACCGAGCAACGGGTGGCGAGCACCAACCAACTTCGTTGCGCCATCTGGGCTTACATCAGGTTCGACACATCTGAGGGAAAGCGAAAACTCAGCGAGCGAGAATAGACAGTCAATGTGAGCTATCGCGTTGAGCGTCCTTTTGACCTCCTCTATTGAGCTGACGAAAGCATCGGTTAAGCTCCGCAGTATGTGTTTAACCTCTCTCCCCTCGTCGAGTTGAAGCTCTCGTAGCTGGTTGCCCAACTCTACGACTTCCTCTGGCTCAACGAAGAGCGTTAGCCCAGAGGATGACTTATCATGCACTATGCCCTTTATGCTTTGCTTCCTTGAAGCCTTCACTGGGATGCAGTATCTGCCACCTCGCACCGTCACTATCGGTTCTTGCAGAGCAGTTTGAATGTCCTTGTCCGAGATGATTGACTGCAGTTTCCGCATCAGGTTCTCCCTTGTGGAGCGTATTGAAGCCCTTATACGGCGCAGTCTCGGTGATGCATCATCGACTATGTTTCCGTTCTCATCAATTGCCCTTCGTATGGATTCGGAGAGCCATCTCAAGTCGTAGATCTGGCTCGATAGCCTTTGCAGGCACTCGGGCAACTCGCCACTCCTTTCAAGCTGTGTTTTCACCTCCCATGCAGATGAGAGTGAGCTTGCTATTTTGAGCAGTTCACTTGCGTCGAGCATCGTGCCAGATGAGGCTTTCTCAATTTCGGCTCTTACATCCCTCACTGAGCCAATCGGTGGTGCGCCATATTTTTCAAGCCACCTGCGCACATCGCTCGTCTCCTTAAGCCTCCTTTCCACATCCTCAAAGCTTATGGATGGCTTCAACGACGCCACAAGCTCGCGCCCAAAGGTTGTGCGTGCGTGTAGCTGTAGCATTTCAACAACCTTATCAAACTCGAGTAGCTTCAAAGTCCGTTCATCCATGTCCCCTACTCACCCGTTCGTTTCAAGTTTTCACTCCTCAGCCCAATATGCCAGCCATTGCGAGTATGGCTCAAGCTCTTCTACTCCCTTCTTTCGTTCCCAAAATATCTCAACCGAGCGTGTTTTGGGGTGCTTCAGCAGGGCTGAGAGAGCCTCCTTCGAGATTTCGATGCCTCTTGGATTCGTTCCCTTCTGGGGCAACTTGAGGTAACCCTCCTTGCCCATATTGGTGAAGACTTCCTTTTGTGCGCTCAATGGTATTGCAAACAGACCACCATAGCCATCCCACCGTATGATGACAAGGAGCATGTCGGAGCGTGGCTCATAGCCTCTCACAAACTCCTCCACTTTGAGCCAGTCAACTGTCCAGACGAGCTTTAGTGTGGGTGTCGCATTTGACTTTACGGTGACCGTCTTGATTGAGACTGGCTTCCCAAAGAGCATCACATCCACCTCTGGGTAGTTTGGTGGTGTGTTCACATTAACAGCCTTTCGCCCGAATTTGTAAATCAGCATCGCTATGAGTATTTGCTCCCTGAGTGTGCCTACTTCCATGCCAACCTTGCCAGCCCTTGAAGAACGCGCCTCGGCGATTTGAAAGAGCAACGGTAGCTTCCTCTTTATGCGCTCTTTGAATGCTTCGTCATCAAGCAAGCATGTTATGTCTTTGTCCGCAACCTGTGTTGAGGCTTGCTGTGTTGCGAAAGCCAAACCATGCGAAAATTCAAACAGCTTCGTGATGATGAGAAAAAGCAAGAGCAAAGCAAACGATGACTTTTGCCTGCACATCTTCGTGCGCAACCAGTCACCTAATCCTTTGTCCCACATTGCGTGTCACCTCCCACATCATGTGCTAAGTTGCATTTTAGCATTCGCTCAACCCACATTGACCCACAGGTGTTCAAAGCACAACCGATATTGAAGGATTGACGCATTGCTCCTCAACGCTTTGAAGAATCTGGGGATGCGAAATGAGAAGTTGGAGCGGGAAGTGCCTAAGATGGTGCGGGAATGTTTGGCTCGCATTTACGATGAGCAAAACGATGACGGTGGCTGGGGCTGGTTCAAGGGAGAAGAGACCCACAGGTTCATGACCGCATATGTCGTCTATGGACTTGCTCTGGCACAGCAGATGGGTTTTGAAGTTGACCGAGAGCGCATCCGAAGAGGCATTGAAGCGTTGTGGAGGTTGATTCGTGCGGAGAAGGATTTGGCTTTGAGGGCTTACATGCTGTTTGCTCTCACCGAAGCAAAAGTAGCGTGGGGCAAGTCGGCTGGCTCAGAAGTTGAGATGCGAAAGATTGCGCAAAACATCGTTACGGCTTCTCGCAAATCAATTCTTCTCCCGATGGCGCAAGCAGTTCTCACCATCGCCTTATCCCGATTGGGTGAAAGGAAACAATTCTGACAGTCCCTGCATCGGTTGGCGAGAACAAGGTGACCATCCAGAAAATCGGGACTGGTCGGGTTTACTACACTGTGCTCACTGTAGGTTCGCCCTCCCAAACGCCGAATAAATTCGGCGCTCGTCAAATTCCGTCATCAACCACTGGCTAAAGCCAGTGGCATGGATTGTTGATGATGCAACCAAAAGCAACCCATGGTGCAGGCTTTAGTCCACAGTTGATGATGCAACCAAAGCCATTCATGCTATGGGCTTTAACCCATAGTTGATGACGCAACCAAAAAACAACCCATGCTACGGACTTTAGTCCGTAGTTGATGACGAAGAACCTGAGCGCCGACTTTAGTCGGCGAGTTTTTGGAGGGCAAGGCTAATGCCGAGCCAAATGAACGAAACGAGGGACAAAGGAAGCCGAGTTAGGAAGCGCTACAAGGTCAATAAGGTGCCAACGATTTTGCTGCTTGATAAAAATGGATTTGTTTGCATCGGCTTCATTGGTTGCCCCCGCCTTGAAACCTTGAAGGTAGCCGTTCAACAAATTGTAGCTACACCGTAGGGTGGCAAGCGTTGATAAAAGCCGAAGTAGAAGCCATAGCGAATGGCGATGCAGGGTGAAAAGCTTGCTCATGTTCCTCGCCTTCATTTCATCAGGCATTCTTGTTCGCATCGCTCACCTGCTATAATTGTTCTATGCAACTGCGAGTTGCTTACTCGCTTGGGGGGTGAGCGATGGCATGATTAGGGTTGGCATAGTTGGGTGTGGAGTGATGGGGCGTTCGCTTGCAAGTGAGCTTGCGAAGGTTGAGGGGGCGAAGATTGTCGGCTTCTGTGATGTGTCACGGGAGAGGGCGGAGGAGCTCGCAAACAGCTACGGTGTGCCAGCATACGCAGAACCGTTAACCTTTGTGACACACCCTGAAATTGATGCAGTCGTTATAGCCACACCACCGTTCACTCACAAGGAATTAACCGTCACAGCTGCGGAGGCTAAGAAGCATGTCTTTTGTGAGAAGCCGATGGCTCCAACCACTTCGGATTGCCTCGAGATGATCAGAGCTTGTGAGCGTAACGGTGTCAAGCTCATGATAGGTCAGGTGTGTAGATACCATCCTCTACACAGGGCAGTCAAAGAAGAAGTAGCTTCTGGAAGGCTTGGGGAACTCATCTCGCTTTTCGTCTACAGGGTTGGAGGAGGCTTTGGTGGTGTTTGGGATGTCCCTTGGCGCAAGTCAAAGGCGCAGTCAGGTGGCGCCTTGATGGAGATAAACACACATGAGCTGGATTTCATGCGGTGGGTGGGCGGTGAAGTTGAATATGTCTTTGCGCACGGTGGGAATTATGTGCATGGCGATTGGGACTATCCAGATTGCGCTTTCGTATCGTTGAGCTACCGAAGTGGCGCTGTCGGTCTGTTGCATTCAAGTCAAGTCTCGGCGATCGGGGGTTATGGTTGCCGTGTCGATTGCACCGGTGGTTCGATACTGCTACCGTCGTTCTGGGGCGAGGGGGCTAAGATGATTGTGAGAACGGTAGACGGTGAGGAGAGAAGTGTAAGCATAGACGAACTCTCAGCACAGTCTCCACACTCGCCAGTCTGGCAGGAGCTGAACGAATTCATAAGCGCAATAAGTGAAGGAAGAGAACCAGAGATAACTGGTTACGATGGCATGGCAGCAGTTGAGCTTGCAGAAGCTGCCTACATGTCAATCGAAACCAAAAAGCCTGTTCCCATACCGTTAGTTGAGCGATGAGGTCTCTTGAAGCCGAATTCGGAGTGGTGCAATGATGTGCCAAAAAGTAACCGAGGAAAGGATGCACAAGATGATTGAGGTGCTTAAGAAGCGCCAAGCAGACCTTAGGGTGGTGCTTGAGGAGATTCACAACCCGCGCAACATATCAGCGATAGTGCGGACTTGTGACAGCGTGGGTGTGCAGTATGTGCATGTGATTTACACCGGTTTGAAACCGCTCGTGCTTGACCCAAACATAAGCAAGGGTGCACAGCAGTGGGTCTCGATGATAATCCACACTTCAACTGAGGAGTGTTTGAGCGAGCTTAAGTCACTCGGCTTTTTGATCTATTGCACGCACATTGATGTGACCGCAAGGGATTTCACCGAGGTTGATTACACGCGTCCTGTGGCGATTGTTTTTGGGAATGAACAGCATGGTGTCTCGGAAACAGCTCTGCGCTTCGCTGACGAGCGCATAGTCATACCGCAAATGGGCTTCTCGCAAAGCCTCAATGTGTCTGCATCGGTGGCGGTCATCTTGTATGAAGCGCTGAAGCAACGCAGAAGTGCTGGGATGTATGACAAGCCGAGGCTGGATGAGGCTGAGCAGAGACAACTGTTAAACGAATGGCTGGAGCGTGAATCTCGTTCCAAGTGAGGGGGTGAAATCGGTGATGCGGCGGTTAGCATACTGCCTCAACACGAGCACGATACGCCAAGCGAAGTTGCTCGAGAAGATACGCATAGCTGGGGAATGTGGCTACGATGCGATTGAGCTTTGGAACGACGAGATGGATGAATACATTCGCTCCGGTGGGAAGATGAGCGACATAGTTAAGGCGCTGTCCGATTACAACTTGAGCGTTCCGAGTGTCATAGCCATCCACAACTGGATGACGACATCGGGCGATGAATACAGAAAAGCGATTGACGAAGCTAAGAGGCGCATGGAGCAGGCAGCGGAAGTTGGTGCAAAGCACATCGTTGCAACACCACCTGTTCGTAGCGAAGCCCCGTTTGATCCTTCCGCTGTTGCGGAGAGATACCTCCAGTTGCTTGAGCTTGGCAGGGGCATAGGTGTCCTGCCAGCTGTTGAGTTCCTTGGCTTTTCGGAAGTTGTGAGCAAGGTTGGGCAAGCTTGGGAGATAGTGAAGCTCTCAAAGGCGAGTGATGGCTCAATCGTGCTTGACACATTCCACCTTTACAGAGGTGGTTCATCGCTTGACGATGTGCCAGACTTGACTGGTCAGTTTATCGCCATATTCCACTTCAACGATGTGCCAGCTGAGATACCGAGGGAAGAACTCACCGACGCTGACAGAATCTACCCAGGTGACGGCATATTGCCGCTTCGGCATATCGTTGATGAGGTTGTAAGGCGAGGCTATAGCGGGGCGATATCGCTTGAGCTTTTCAACAGGGCGCTTTGGGAGAAGGACCCGATGGAAGTTGCGCGGACTGGGCTTGAGAAGATGAAGGCTATCGTTGAAGCATAGAAGCGGACTGCTCACCTTCTTTGATTCCTTGGTTGCGCTAAACTTGTTTAATTGGAGAGGTGCCCGAGCCTGGTTGAAGGGGCGCGACTCGAAATCGCGTAGGGGTGGCAAAAACCATCCCTCGGGGGTTCAAATCCCCCCCTCTCCGCCATGAAGGTGGAGTGGTGCCCGAGTGGACGAAGGGGCGGCTCTGGAAAAGCCGTAGGGGCGGAGAAGACCGTCCCTCGCGGGTTCGAATCCCGCCCACTCCGCATGAGATAGCTTCGTCAGGCGCAAAGTATCCTAACAACCGCTTCAAAGTGTCTCCTCCACGCAGGCTTGAATGGCGAATGGACTACAAGGGCAAAGGTTGTGAGTATGCATTCCCTCAGGATGGTCAAGAGCTTGAAAGCTATTACTGCGCCGACGCCGTAATGCTTGCGCAGGTATATGCAAGCGCTCTCAAGCGATGCTCGCCTCGCTATGTCGCTTACCTTTGATGTTGAATGCCTTTGCAGATGCACGACTTGAGCCGTCGGGAAATAAACCACATGCCAGCCTACCTTGCGAATCCTTAAGCACAGATCCACATCTTCAAAGTAGAGGAAGAAGGACTCATCCATCCCGCCGACGCTCTCAATGGCTTCACGCCTGCAGAACATAGCTGCGCCTGAAACTTCTTCAACATCGCATGTGATGTTGTAGTTTCTGTTTCGCCCAAGGAGAGATGCCTCAACGACACCGTGCATTCCGAGGAGCGAGAGCAAGATGTGAATCGGCTTTTTGGCGAGTCTGCCAGATGGTTGAAGCGAGCCATCAGCGTTTAACAGCATCGGACCAATCACGCCGACTGTGCGATCACTCTCAGCGAAGGAGAGCATTCGGCTCAGCGCTTCTCCAACGAGGATGCAATCTGGGTTCATGATGAAGACATATTCCCCGTGAGATAGCCTCAAGCCAAGGTTCACCGCCCTCGCATAGCCTATGTTCGTTTCGTTCTTTATCAGCCTGACTTTTGGGAAACGCTCGCTGATCAACTTCACTGTATCGTCAGGTGAAGCGTTATCAACGACGATGACCTCAACCTGTGATGGAAGCGTTGAAGCTGATGCGAAGATGCTTTCAAGGCATGCTTCGATCGTCTCCATTGATGCGTATGTCACAACGATGATTGAGACAGTCGGCTTGTTTTCGCTCATGTCGTGCCCTCTAAACCGAGGTGGGTGGTGTTGAGCCTTCTCAATCGTTCTTGGTGTGCATCGTTTCGTCATGCTTCCATTTCACTTTCAAGTGCCCAAGAGCGGGTGCGATGCTTTAATGTATGCTTCCACGACATCTTCCGGTGGACCGTCCATGCGCACCTCCCCGTGCTCAAGCCATATAGCCCTTGATGCGAGGCTTTTAACCCACGGCAAGTAATGCGTCACAAAGAGGATTGTAACTCCCATCTCGTTAATCTCACGCAACTTCCTCAAGGCTTTGCTTTGGAAGTGCTCATCTGTGGCTTGCAACTGCTCATCCAAGAGGAGTATTTGAGGCGAAGCGTGTATGCCGAGCGAGAAGCCAAGTCTTATGGACATCCCTGTTGAGAGTGTTCTCACAGGCGCATTAAGCACGCCCTCAAGTTGGGCAAACTCGATTATGCTGTTAAGCTTCTTGTTCACCTCAGCTATGCTCATCCCCATCGAGATGCCAACGAAGAGCAAATTCTCATAAACTGTCAACTCTGGGTGGAAGCCACCAGCCACACCGAGCATCGCAACCGTTTTCCCAAAGACCTCGCATATGCCGCTTGTGGGCTTGTATATGCCTGCAATCGTTGCAAGCAATGTCGTTTTGCCACTCCCGTTTGGACCGATTATCGCCACGCACTCACCTTTGCTTATTTCGAACGAGACATTGTTTAACGCCACAACCTCTGCAGGACGAACCCTCCCGAAACGCACCACCCTCTCCTTGAATGTTGCTGGACGATCAAAATAGCTTACGAAGACTTTGCGCAACCCTTTGACTCGTATGGCGACATCGTGCGATTGCTCTTTGCCATCAGAGGGCATTGTGCTCACCGCCTCAGCGTTTTCAAACGGCATACGCTTATCACTCTTGAGTGGCATCATACCAATGTTGGGATTATAACTTGGCGGTGAGGTGATTTGAATGGACGGCGTTGGGCTTAACAATGTGAGGGACCTTTGGGTCAACAACATGCGTAACTTCCCGAGGAAGACATGCGTCATTTGGCACGGTCGTGAATACTCGTTCGCTCAAGTTGATGAGGTCTCGGACAGGATATGCGCATTTTTGCAAAAGCGTTTTGGTATGGGTTCTGAAGATCGCATAGCCATATGCGCACCAAACTGCCTTGAGTTCTTCCTGCTCTACTGGGGCATAGTCAAGGGTGGGGGTGTTGTTGTCCCGATAAACACTCGTCTGACGAGCGATGATATGCTCTTCATGCTTGAAAACATAGACCCGCTTGTCTTTTTCATTCACGCAAGCGTTAAGGATACCGCCCTCAAAGCCGTTAGCAACATGAAGAGAGCACCGAAGCTCATCACAATCGGCTTCGAAGAGAGTGATGCAGTCAAATTCGAAGAGTTGCTCAACTATGATGGTGAGCCAAACTACCCAGAGATTGACCCTGAACAGCTCGTCATCATCATGCACACATCTGGGACGACTGGGCGCCCCAAAGGGGCGATGGTTACACATAGCAACATACTCTTCAACATACGCATGGCGATAATAGCGCACAGTTGGCGCCATGAGGATGTTCACTTGCTTGTGGTGCCGATGTTTCATGCTACGGCGCTTTACAGCATGCTCCCTGCCTCCGCATACCTTGGTAGCACCATCGTCATAGCGCCGCGCCCTGAGATACCAGAGATAGTTGAGCTAATTGAGAGGCATAGGTGCACAACATTTTTTGGTGTCCCAACCCTCTTTTACTTCCTCACAACATACAGGGAGCTTGAAAAGCATGACCTTACGAGCCTAAGGTTAATCGCATATGCGGGTGCGCCGATGCCACCTCAAACGATTAGGAGGCTTAGGGAGAAGTTCCCATGGGCATGGCTTCATAATTTCTTCGGCTTGACGGAGACGATATCAATGACGCATGTCCTACCAAACAAAGACGCTTTGACGCACCCCGAATCAATAGGCAAGGTCCTCCCAGAAGTGTGGCAGCGCATCATCGACGAAAACGGAAACGATGTGCAAGTTGGAGAAGTTGGTGAGCTTTGCTTCCACAAGCGCAATGTCGTTAAAGGCTATTGGAATCAACCCGAGCTGATGCGTGAGGCGATGATAGGTGACTGGTTCAGGACGGGCGATCTGGCTTGCATGGATGAGGATGGTTATGTCTACCTGAAGGGGCGAAAGAAGGACATGATAATCGTTGCTGGTGAGAATGTATACGCACTTGAGGTTGAGAACGCCATATTGTCGCATGATGGTGTCATGGATGTTGCGGTTGTCGGCGTGCCCGCCAAAGGCGCTCTCTCATATCTTGGTGAGTTGATAAAGGCTGTCGTGGTCACAAAGCCCGGGGTGAAACTCACAGAAGCCGACATAAAGAGACACTGTGCTTCCATACTACCAAGCTACAAAGTGCCTCACATAGTCGAGTTCAGAGAACAGCTTCCACGAAACCCTGCTGGCAAGGTGATCAAGCACAAGCTCATCTGAAGGGGGCTACTTAGCAAACGAAGATGGAAAAGAACAGCACACCAGAGCAAGTCAATTTTTCGTCTCTATGTGCTCTGTTGATCGTTCTCTTGTGCTTGCCATTGCTCGTTTCGATGTGGAGGTCAATCCCTTATGTGATAGAGCGGTTCACGCCAGATGATGCTTACTACTACCTCAACACCGCCCTCAACATCGCTCATGGGTATGGCTCAACATTTGATCGCATCAATGCCACAAACGGCTACCATCCCCTTTGGATGCTCATCCTCATCCCAATTTACAGCTTGGTTGGCGGTGTCGAAAAGCCGTTGCGCATCGTTTTAACACTTCAAGTCATGATGCTCTTGCTCTCAATGTGGCTTTCGTTTGATGTGGTGAGGCGTTTTGTTTCGAAGCCGATCTCAATGGTTGCGCCGATATTGCTATACGCCTTCGTCGGGGTCGCTGGGTTTTACGCACTTGAGAGCCACCTGCTCATCCTGCTTTCCATGCTCGCTATAAGGTTCGCCGTAAGCAGGCGTGCCGTCTTTGATCCGCAGAAGGTAAGCGTTGATGATTTGCTTTTTGCTTCATTGCTCTCGCTCATAACACTCGCAAGGCTTGACTCGGTTTTCATCTTCATCTCTTACATTGCTGTCCTCATGCTTCAAAGGAATCGGCAAAGCTTCGCCAAGCTTATAACCTTGACCATCGTCTATGCTCTCCTGCTTGCGCCATACCTGATTTGGAATTACCTTCGCTTTGGGCATCTGATGCCAATAAGTGGCGCGCTGAAGACCGCTTTCCCAAAAGTTGTCCTCGTCCCAAAGCATCTTCTGATAAAGCCAGTCCTTGTAAGGATGGCTATAGCGCTTGCCCTCTCAATAGCCTACATGATCGTGCATGGTAGAGTGGAGGCGAAGTTTAAGGGATTGCATTTGCCTTTGCTCACCTTCAACCTGTATGTGCTCTTACATGCATGCTATTCCGCCTTCCTCCAAGACTGGGGTGTCTTCCCATGGTATTTCGCGTTGCCACTGGCTATAGCTTCTTTAAACATGCCTGTGCTCATTTCGCTTCTTCCAAGAAGTCAATTGCTGGATGCGTGCGTAATGGCGTTAAGCGTTTTGCTCGTTGCACTTTCCATGAGCAAGCTGTTTTTGCCATCTCGTCATGTTGGTTTGCGGGCGCTATACAAGCAGGCTATCTGGCTCAAAGCGAACACAGAACCTGACGCAGTCTGCATCGCTGAAGATGCTGGCATCATCGGCTACTTCTCACAAAGGCGCGTCATCAATCTTGATGGGCTCATCAACAGCTATGAGTATCAGGAATACCTTTTGCGAGGCAGGTTTGCTGATTACATCCGCGATAAAGGTGTGCGCTACTTCATAGCGACGAGGGGAACGCCACAGCCGAACAAGCCGTTCCGCTATGAAGCGTATAGCCACTTATACAATGTCAGTGGTGGTAGCATTGAGCTTAAGCATGAGTGGCGGGTTGATGGTGCACCAATTCCCACATGGAAGATCGGGAGGTGAACGGTTGTGAAGTATGAGGTGAAAGACCTTAGCTTGGCAGATGATGGTCTGCTTGCGATTGAGTGGGCTGAGAGGCAGATGCCAGTCCTTCGCATCATAAGGGAGCGCTTTGAGCAGGAGAAGCCACTTGAAGGAGTGCGCATAGGTGCTTGCTTGCATGTCACTACGGAGACCGCAAACCTTGTTCGCACATTGAAGGCAGGTGGTGCTCAAGTTGCGCTTTGCGCTTCAAACCCTTTGAGCACTCAAGACGCAGTTGCTGCAGCGCTTGTGAAGATTTTCGAGATACCCGTCTTCGCTATCAAAGGGGAAGACAGAGACACATACTACAGGCATGTTCATGCCGTCCTTGATACGGAGCCGAATGTGACGATGGATGACGGTGCAGACCTCGTCTCAACTTTGCATTCCGAAAGAAGAGAGCTGTTGGGAAACATCATAGCTGGAACGGAAGAGACAACAACTGGCGTGATAAGGTTACGGAGCATGGCGAACGAGGGAGTCCTTGCATATCCCATAATAGCGGTAAACGATGCCCACACAAAGTATCTCTTTGACAATCGCTATGGAACTGGTCAGAGCACAATTGATGGAATACTGAGGGCGACAAACATACTGCTCTCTGGTGCCACAGTTGTTGTGGCTGGATACGGTTGGTGCGGGCGTGGCATAGCGATGCGTGCAAGGGGGATGGGTGCAAATGTCATTGTGACCGAGGTGAACCCGCTTAGAGCACTTGAAGCAGTTATGGACGGGTTCACAGTGATGCCGATGAAGGAAGCTGCGAAGCGTGGCGAGATATTCATCACTGCCACAGGCAACATAAATGTCATACGAGACGAGCACATCGAGTTAATGAGGGACGGCGCAATATTGTGCAACTCTGGTCACTTCAATGTTGAGATATCGCTCCCAGCCCTTGAAAGGGCAGCCGTAAGTAAGAGGCGTTTGCGCCCCTTCCTTGAGGAGTATAAGCTTCGGGATGGAAGACGCTTATACCTCCTCGCTGAGGGCAGACTCGTCAACTTGTCTGCAGCTGAGGGTCATCCAGCTGCTGTGATGGATATGAGCTTCTCAAATCAAGCGCTGTGCGTTGAGTATATCGTCAAGCACGGCAAGGACTTGGAAAAGCAAGTCTATCCAGTCCCAAAGGAAATTGATGAGCAGGTGGCTATGCTCAAGCTCAGGAGCATGGGGATAGAAATTGATGAGCTAACAGATGAGCAACGCAAGTATCTGAGCTCTTGGGAGATGGGCACTTAGAAATCACTTGAAAGGTTGTGGGTGAGTGATGGCTCCGCTTGAGCTCTCCCAAACGGCGCTGAGCGAGGCAAAGCGTTTTGCCCTCCTCATCGGGGCGATGGCGTTCGTGTTAGCGATGTTGTTTGGAGGTCTAACATTCGCCTTCGCTCAACTGGCTGAATACAGGAAACAGAAGTGGCTCATATCGCTTTGCGGTGATCTTGCTATCTCTTTCTCGGTTGCAATCTCTGCCTCGGTGGCGAGCTTCATTTACCTTTCGCTTGGTCAAGAGCATGCTTGCAGGATGTTCATCGGGTGCGCTTTGGCTTCGTTTACAGCGATGATCGGAGGCTGGGCTGTGCTTTTGCTTTCGGGAAAGACGAGGAAGAGCATCGTGCTTATGCTTCGCATCTTCATCGCTGTAATATGTGCTTGCATCACGGTCTTGCATGGGATCGCCTTTGATACTATCAAGATGCCGTTCACAACGAGGTTTGTGAACCTCGGCTCCTTTGCAGTCCCAGTAACCGTGCTTTGGATGACATTGCTCATAACAGCCTTTCAGATGACGGGGCGGGTTCGGTGTCTATCGCTCGGTATTGGTGCTCTCTCGTCGCTTACGCTGGCGTTTGCTGCTTTGATGCTACCACAACGCACTTCGCAGGTGTCGGTCTTGCTATCTGGCATCACCTTCGGCGCATGTTTAGGCATGCTATCGTGGGCAATGTTAGCCAGAGAAAATCTCATAACATTCGCAGCGTCAAGTTCCATCGGTGTGCTAACGAGCGCGATAAGCGTTTCTGGAGCGCTCAAAAACACCGCCATGTTGCTCATTGTTGTTCCCGTGCTCGTCCTCGGAATACCAATCGTTGAAGCCACATGCGCTTTGTGCGAGGCGGCTTCGGGCAAACGGCTTAGAAGGCGCATAAGCTTGTTTGAGCTACTCGCATCGGAGGGGCTCGCTGAGAGAAGGCTTTGGTTCGTCCTCACACTCGCAAACTCTTACCTTTGCCTCATCGCTATAGCTCTTGTTGCGCTTGTGGAGATTCACTTCGTCCTCAAGTTGATCATCTTGGCTTCGCTTTCTTCCTTTGCCGTCATGCTCGTCTATGTTTCAGCGAGGCTACTCTCACAAAAACCGCGATCGAAGGAAACATCCGTTGAGCTCCTTGGGATACCAATCAGCACCCTTGACTGGGACGAGACACTCAAGCACATTGAGCAACTCATATCCAGCGGGAAGCCGAACATCATTGTGACGGCAGACACTTCGGCGCTCGTGCGAGCTCAGGAGGACGATGATTTCAAGCGCATCCTGAAGAACGCCTCACTCGTCACACCTGACGGGATCGGGGTGGTCATAGCTGCGCGCCTTTTAGGCTATAGCTTGACACAGCGCATCTGTGGCGTTGAGTTGATGGACAAGCTTTGCGCCATGGCTGCTACAAATGGCTATCGTGTATTTCTGCTTGGTGCTAAAGAAGGTGTCGCTGAGCTGGCAGCGAAGAGGCTGTCCGAAAAGCATCGTGGTTTGAAAATCGTCGGGACACATCACGGTTACTTCAGTGAGGCTGAGGAGGAAAAGGTAGTGGAGCTCATCCGACAGAGTAAGCCACACATCCTTTTCGTAGCTATGGGTATCCCGAAGCAGGAAAAATGGATAGCGAAGCATTTGCAAGAGCTTGGTGTCCCTGTGTGCATAGGTGTTGGTGGGAGCTTTGATGTCTATGCTGGAGTTGTGAAGCGTGCGCCAAGGTGGGTTCAGCGTATTTGCATGGAATGGCTCTATAGGGCGATAAAGGAACCGCACAGGTTTAAGCGCCTCATCGCAATACCGAAATTGCTATTCTTGGTCGCAAGGTCTGTGGTAAGAGCTATGCGATGAAACTCCCAAGCAGTTGTGGTGGGGAGCAAAGTGATGAAAGAGCACATAGCGTTAAGCATTGATCCGGGCAGTTCAAAATGTGGCGTTGCTGTTGTCGGCGAGAGAAGTGGCGTCCTGTGGATGGGGATCGTGCAGACAAGCGAAGTTGCAAATCGTGTCTCTGAGCTTGTGACGATGTTCAATGTGGATTTCATTTTGGTCGGTGGGAGCACTGGATCGAGGGCTGTCGTTGAGAGTTTGCTCAAGTCTGGTTTGGGTGTGCCAGTGCTAAAAGTTGATGAGCGTTTCTCAACGCTTGAGGCAAGACGAAGATACTTCAAGGAGCATCCACCGAAGGGATGGAGGCGCTTCATACCTATCTCGCTTCAGACACCGCCAGAGCCATACGATCACTATGCTGCGGTGGTCCTCGCCGAACGCTACTTGAGTTTGCTGAGGGGCAAGGAAGGCGACATGAGTTGAGGTTGGCACTTGCATTATCATCGTGACTTGGCTATGATAAAAATTGCAACGCCAAACCACCATTCGGAAGGAGGTGAAGGGAGATGATGAAGAGGCTTATTCGCGAGGAGGGTGGGCAGACCCTCTTGGAGTATGGTCTGCTCGTGAGCCTCATCGCGCTCGTTTGCATCGCCATTTTGACACTCCTCGGCGAGCGCGTCCGCAACCTCTTCGTCACAGTCAACAACTCAATTAGGACAGTCTAACTTCGTCCCCCTCTCAAAAGCAGGTTCACCACGGAAGGCAGTGGTGGACCTGCTTTGATTTTGAACAAGCCAGCAGTATGCGGTTGCAAATCCATCGCAGAGTGATATTGAGGAAGTGTGTTGTCCCACATCACCGTCACAAGTATTGAGCTGGGAACTTCCACGGGTGACGGTATTCGGGGATGGAGAGCTTTACAGCTTCTTTATCATCAACGATGCTCTCGGTCTTCGGATCAAACTTTATCGCCCTTCCGAGCTTCAGCGAGAGCAAGCTCAAAGTGATCGGCACATCAACCTTAACATGATACAGAACACTGCAGTTTGGTTGTCTTCTCTCCTTGATGCAATCGAGCCATTCTCGCACATGGCTTTTAGGGCGCGGCAAATTCTGTGGCGGTAGCTGTGCATCCTTCATCCTATCGCCTTCAGGGACGATCTTGAACGAACCATAGTCAGCGAAGAGCGTCCCGTTTGTGCCGTGAAAGTATATTCCGAGCCTGCGCCTTATAACTGGCTCGCCGTGGAAATCAAAGCCGTAGCTGTTGGTCATTGAAGTCCACCATGTCATGATGAGCTTATCGTAGCGCCATAGAACATAGTGGTGGTCATATGCATCGCCGTCATCTTGGATGATGAACCTTCCGCCAACCGAAGTTATGAGCGTCGGATAATCAAGTTCAAGCGCCCATATCGGCAGGTCAATGATATGTGGTGCCATGCCAGCAGTCCAACCACCACTGTAATCAATCCACGAGCAATGGTGATATGAGCTTGCAGCGAGCATTGGGTGGTATGGGCGAAGTGGAGCAGGTCCACACCACATATCCCAGTTCAATCCCTCCGGAGGCTTGACCTGCTCGTGTTTCCCTATCCCTTCCTTGCCCTGATTGAGCACATGGAAAGTTTTCACCATGCCTATATCGCCGAGTATGCCTGAGCGAATTATCTCAACGACGCGGATGTAGTTTTCGGTTGAATGTATCTGCGTTCCAACCTGTGTGATGACACCATAACGCTTGACAGCATTTCTGACGGCGAGGCTTTCGGCAAGGTGCAAAGTCATCGGCTTCTCGATGTAAAAATCTTTACGGGCTTCGCATGCAGCGATGGCTTGAAGAGCATGCCAGTGTGGTGGCGTTGCGATTATCACCGCATCGATGTCCTTCTGTGAGAGCATCTCACGAAAGTCGTCGTAAGGTTTGCATGTCTCTTTGAACTGGGCGACTGTTGCATCAAGCCTTTCCTTCCAAACATCACATGCACCTGTCACAACCACATCTGGGTAGTTTGCGCACTCGCTCAAGACGGCTCTGCCCCTCCCACCACAACCTATCAAGCCAATGTGTATGCGTTCGTTCGGGCTTATCGCTTTCCCGTGCGCATGATATTGCCTTGCAGATAGCCCGAGGATGCCAACACTTAAAACCTTCTCGATGAATTCACGCCTCGATTGAGTGTTACCCACAATTATCACCTCACACCGCAAATGTTTTCGTAGGATTTACCTCTCCCTTCTTCACTGCGATTAACTGATGTCATCTGCTTAGCCGTTTGTCAAGCTCTGGCGAACCATGCCTTAAAGGTTGGCGATAAAATTGTAATTGAAGCATAAACTTGCAGGAGGTGATGCGGGATGGCGATACGAGTGATGCAGATCAAGCCTTGGAAACTCGAGACTGAAGATCGCCCCGGAGCGCTAGCTGATGCTCTCGCACCACTCGCTGAGGCTGGGGTTAACTTGGAGTATGTTGAAGCGTATGCACATGAGGCTGAGCCGGGCAGGGCGAGCATATTCGTTTATCCAATCACTGGGCGAAAGGCTATGAACGCCGCAAGCAAAGCCGGCTTTAAGCAAGTGAGCGAATCACCGTTTGTGCTTGTTGAAGGCGATGACAGACCCGGAATGGGGCAAAGGCTTTCGAGGGCGCTCGCTGATGCCGGCATAAACATTCACGGCGTAAGCGCGCTTGTCATTGGGAAGAAATTCAGAGTTGTCTTCTCGTTTGAGAACCCACAAGATGCTAAAAAGGCGTGCAGGGTTCTAAGGCGAGTGGCGAAATAAACACACACTTTGAGTATGAGAGGTAATAAAAGGACAGGGGCAGGCATTGAATGCCAATGCCTGCCCTTAATTTTGTCGCTGTGGCATTAGAAGGATGTGCGCAAGCCGATGCTCACAACCCACGCGTCCTCATCCACTTTTCCACCGAGGTGGCGCCATGCGACCTCGCCATACAGGCTCACCTTTCCTGTTATGAGCCAATCGACGCCCACATGTGCGCCCCACGCCGTCACATTTTTGGGCTTCCATCCTTTTGCCCTACCGACTTCGCCGCCGATGTAGAATGTTGGGTTGGGACGCTCAGCACCGCTCACAAACCAGTATCGTAGTTTGGCACTCCACATAGCTCTGCTACCTTCAGGGTCGGAGAAAGCTACAGCGATGTCGATGTTGGGTGAAACGAAGTAGCCGAGCGTAACGCTGTATCCCCAAGCATCTTCGCCCTTGGTGAACCAGCGCCCGACATCAGCAGCCAGTGTGAACTTGCCCTCAAACGGATACACCTTCTCTTCCTGTGCAGGTGCCATGGTCGTTGCTAATGCCACAGCGACCAACGCCACCATCACCCATGCCATCTTCCGCATCTTTTACCCCCTCCTTAGCGTTTGTGTTTTGCTGCAGCGCTTTGCCGAAGGTTGAAAGGTGACATCATGGTGAGTGTGTTCCCTTGCTGTTTACCACACCCACCATTGCCACAACTCAGTTTCTCGTTCATCACCTCCTTTCGCATGGTTGGTGATCTAACAATTGCCTTCTCACAAAATGATAGCGACATTGATGTGATGCTGTCAATACCCCCCCTCAATCATGAGCTTGCCCTTTTGCGCTCTCAACCTCGTTTATGACTTGCTTGATCAGGCTAACAGCGAGTTCGACTTCATTGAGCGTAATTATAAGCGGCGGGAGAAGCCTTATTATGCGTTCGCCTATCGCGTTGACTATCAAGCCACGCTTGAGCAACATTTGTTGCACTTCCTTTGCCACCCCATCCTTGAACTCAATTGCAAGCATTAAGCCCTTCCCGCGCACTTCCTTTACAATTTCACTTCGCTCTGCAAGTCCCTTTAATCGTTCAAGCAACTCGTTACCCATCACAGCTGCATTCTCAACGAGATGCTCTTCGTTCAAGACATCCAAGAAGGCGAGGGCTGCAGCACACGCGATGAAGTTTCCTCCAAAGGTGCTTCCATGAGAGCCGGGTTCGAAGCCATCGGCTACCTCAGGCTTTGCTAACATGACACCCATCGGGATTCCGCCAGCTATTGACTTTGCGATTGTGAATATGCTCGGCTTAACACCATAGTGTTCATGAGCGAAGAGTTTGCCAGTTCGCCCAAGCCCGGTTTGCACCTCATCAAGTATCAACAAGATACCATGCTCACTGCACAACTCTGCGACACTTGGCAGGTAATCGTCATCTGGTATGTTAACACCGCTTTCACCCTGAATTGGCTCAAGCATTATAGCGCATGTCCTTTCGCTTATGGCTTCCTTTAAGGCTTCGATGTCATTAAACGGCACATACATAAAGCCGCCAACGAGCGGCTCAAAGCCCTCACGATATTTTTCCTGACCAGTTGCCGTCATGGCAGCGTATGTGCGCCCATGAAACGAGCCAACAGTTGTTATGATTTCGTAGCGCTTTGAATCCCCTTTCAGTTTCATGTATCTTCGTGCGAGCTTTATTGCAGCCTCATTAGCCTCCGCACCGCTGTTGCAGAAGAAGCATTTGTATCCACCGCTCAGCTCTGATAAGCGTTTTGCAAGTTCAGCTTGAGGGATGATGTAGAAGAGGTTTGAAGTGTGTATCAACCTCTCAGCTTGCTCTTTTATTGCTGAGACGATTCTTGGGTGACAGTGTCCAGCACCAGTCACGCCTATTCCCGAAATGAAGTCGAGATACCTTTTGCCATCCGTATCCCACAGGTAAGCGCCCTCCCCCTTAACAAACGCAACTGGTGAACGCGCATAAGTATGGATCACGAACTCCTCATCAAGCTTCATCACATCCTCAAGGCGCATCTGTTTCTTCCTCGCTCGTTTGATGTTGCTTATACGAACTGGCGCAGGAAGCGCATGTCGTTCTCGTAGAAGAGCCTTATGTCATCTATTTTGTGGCGAAGCATCGCGAGCCTTTCAACACCCATCCCGAACGCGTATCCCTGCCACCTCTCAGTATCATACCCGACATTGCGAAGCACATTGGGATGAACCATACCGCACCCGAGCACCTCGACCCATCCCCTCTGCTTGCAGACAGGACAGCCACGAGCTTCGCATATGGGGCAACTCACATCAACTTCCGCACTCGGTTCGGTGAAGGGGAAGTAATGAGGTCTGAAACGCACTTTCACATCCTCGCCAAAAAAGCGTTTCGCGAAAACTATGAGCGTTCCCTTAAGATCTGCGAATGTCACATCTTCATCAACAAGCAACCCTTCAACCTGATGGAATGTGTGCGAGTGTGTCCTATCAACTTCGTCTCTTCGGTATACCCTTCCGGGGGAGACGATCCTTATCGGTGGTTGGCGTGATTCCATGACTCTTATTTGCACTGCCGAAGTCTCGGTGCGCAGCAATATCCCATCGGTTATGTAGAAGCTATCATGGTCATCCCTTGCTGGATGGTCTTGTGGCATGTTTAAGGCTACGAAGTTGTGCCACTCCGTCTCAATTTCAGGACCGTCAACAACCTCAAACCCTAAGTCCGTGAAGATGCTACATATCTCGTTTATCGTTTGCGTGATTGGATGGAGGCTACCTATTCGCCATATCCTCCCCGGCATCGTCACATCAATCTTTTCGCTTGCGAGTCTCCTATCACGCTCTACAGCTTCAAGCTCTTTTCGCTTCTCCTCGAACGCTGATTGGATCGCCTCCCTAACACGGTTTGCAAGCTCACCAACCTTTGGGCGCATCTCAACTGGGAGCTTCCCTATGCTACGCAGCACCTGTTGCAGGTGGCTTCTCTTCGCCAGATAGCGAAGACGGACGGCTTCAATTTCTTCGACGCTGTTTGCCTCTCTTATCAGCTTAAGCGCCTCTGACTCAATTTCTTCCAATGTCTTTAAAAGCTCCTCACTCTCCACCATTTGGTTGGTCACTCCTTCTTTTAATGTCGGCGGTTTCGTGGGAGTAATACCATTGCCTTAAGAGCTCATATGCGAGTATGGCACATGCATGCGATACATTCAGCGACTCCGCCCCTCCATGCATTGGGATGGTCAACGTTAGATCGGCAATGGAACGCATGCTTTCGCTCAGCCCTTTTGCTTCGTTACCGAAGAGGAAGGCAACCCTTTCACTGAAGCGATGACTGTAACAGCATTCCCCGTCATGTGGGTCTGTGGCAACAACCTCAAACTCGTTTTCCTCAAGCCATCTGTGTAACTCGCCCATGCTCGCTACTTTCACAAAAGCGACATGCAATGCGCTTCCAGCGCTTGAGCGCAGGACCTTCGGGTTGTATCTATCCGCCGTGCCCACTGTAGCTATAACAGCTGAAGCTCCTACAGCATCAGCTATTCTTGTGATCGCGCCCACATTGGTTGGGTCTTGAACATCTTCAAGGACGAAGACGCAGTCCCTCTCCTTGAGTTGGATGTCTGAAAGGCTTTGGCGGCGTTGCTTAACAACAGCTATCACGCTACCACCAGATTCAACGGTTGATATTTCGTCCATAAGCTTTTCCTTCATCAGCGTTACATCTATTGCCCTCTCCCTCGCCAGCTCGATGATCTCCATTCCCTTTGGGGTCTCGGCGAAATGTGGAGTTAGCGCTACCCATTCAATGTGCCATCCACCCTTCAAGACATCAAGGACAAGCACTGGTGTCTCAACTATGAACAAGCCATACTTCTTTCTCCCATGCCCTTTGGTAAGGGCTTTTGCGAGCTTATATCTTTCGTTCTCAGGGCTTGAGATGCATTGAAGTTGCTTCATGAGGTGATGTGGAGCGACTCAATCTCTATCCTGATGCAAGGGCAGCCTTCGCCTTGCTGACAACCTCAGCAAACCCTTGAGGATCGTTGACAGCCATTTCGGCGAGCATCTTCCTGTTCAGCGCTATGCCGGCGAGTTTCAATCCGTGAATGAATTTGCTATACGAAAGACCGTGCGAGCGCACAGCTGCGTTTATCCGAACTATCCACCATCTCCTGAAGTCGCGTTTCTTCAGCTTCCTATCTCTGTATGCGTTTGCGAGCGCTCTAATCACAGCTTCGTTTGCCCTCCTGAAGCACCTGCTCTTTGCTCCCCAATAACCCTCGGCAAGCTTGAGTATCTTTTTGTGTCTTCGTCTTGTGACTATTCCACCTTTGACCCGCATGTTGATTTGCACCCCCAGAAAGGATTAGTTATGGCGAGAGCAACTCTTTTATAGCTCTTGCCTGCCCGCTGTATACTTCGGTCTCCTTCTTAAGCAACCTTTTTCTGCGCTTGCATTTACGACGCATGTAGTGACCTCCTCCCATCCGTATGTGCATTACCTTCCCTGTGGCAGTCACTTTAAAACGCTTCTTTGCAGTGCGCTTAGATTTCGTCCCCGGCACTTTACTCGCCTCCGTTTAGCGGGAAGTCGTTTTTGTTTGCTCCCACTATCTAACCTTGTTTATCCTATCGAGCCTTAAGGGCATCTCGCTTCGGTGCAAGAATAGCTATGATTTGACTCCCTTGCAATTTCGGTTCCGCCTCTACTTGCGCCACATGCGAAAGCTTCTCAAACAGCTCATTCAATTTGCTGTAAGCCATCTCCATATGCGCCATTTCCCTTCCACGAAGTATCATGCAAACGCGCACTTTATGTCCCTCTTGAAGAGCTTCGGCTGCGTTGCGCGCTTTGAACTCCAAGTCATGTTTATCTGTGAGCGGGCGCAGCCTTATCTCCTTCAATCCCTTTTGGTGCTTGCGAGCCTCCTTCTCGCGCTTGCGCAACTGGTATAGAAATTTGCCATAGTCTATTATCCTGCAAACTGGTGGAGAAGCGTGCGGTGCGACCTCGATCAAATCGAGCCCCTTCTCACGAGCTATCTGTAACGCCTGCCTTGTCGGCATTATCCCAAGTTGCTTCCCGTCCTCATCAATCACCCTCACTTCGCTCGCCCTGATGCGTTCGTTGCGCCTGAAGAAATGTTGATCCTTTCCACCTCCCCCGATAACTCTTCACCTCCTTCTGTGTTTTTGCGGTCCCGTTAACTCAAATTATTTTGGCGCAACCGATAACGCAACATCATCACGCTACCGATGTAGCGCTTCGCTTTAGACGCATCTTGATTCAATTTGGTTTAACAGCATCGTTTTGAACTGCTCAACGCTCATGCTCCCAAGCTCTTTTCTTCCCCTCTGGCGCACTGAAACACAATTGCTGTTAGCTTCTCTGTCACCGCAAACGATTATGTATGGCACCTTGCGCAACTCGCAATCCCTGATCTTGGCTGACACCGGCTCGCTTCGTGATATCACCTCAACCCTTATGTTCACCCTCGATAGTTCTTCTGCCACCCTGTTTGCATAATCAAGGTGTCTATCAGCCACTGGCACGATGCTCACCTGAACTGGAGCAAGCCATACTGGGAAAGCACCAGCATAGTGCTCAATGAGTATGCCGATGAAACGCTCCATTGATCCAAGTATGGCTCTATGTATCATGACTGGGCGATGCTCCTTCCCATCGCTCCCTATGTAGGTCAGTTGAAACCTTTCAGGCAGGTTGAAGTCAAGTTGAATCGTCGTGCACTGCCATTTGCGTCCGATGGCGTCAAACAGGTAGACATCAATCTTTGGACCGTAGAAGTTGGCTTCACCTTCGAGGCGCTTATACTTGATGCCGAGTTTCTTAAGCACCCCTTCAAGCTCCGCTTCGGCTAACTCCCATATCTCGTCTCTCCCAGCATACTTCTCCGGGTGACTTTTATCTCTCACGGAGAGCACAACATCAAACTGCTCGAACCCGAACTGCTTGAGAAAGTAGTATGTAAGGTCAATGAGCGCTTCTATCTCATCTCCAACCTGTTCCAAGGTGCAAAATATGTGTGCGTCGTCTTGTGTTAACCCTCTGACCCTCATCAACCCGTGGAGCGTCCCCGAACGCTCATATCGGTAGACAGTTCCCATCTCAGCGAGGCGCATCGGTAAATCCCTATAGCTTCTGGTAGCAGATTTGTAAATGAGGATGTGGAAAGGGCAGTTCATCGGGCGCACAAGGTATTCTTGACCCTCAACATCAATCCCCGAAAACATGTTCTCCCTATACCAACTAAGGTGCCCGCTTACCTTCCAGAGTTCGGCTTTAGCGATGTGCGGAGTGTAAACGAACTTATAGCCACGCTTCGTAAGTTCTGCCCTGAGCAGGTCTTCGATCAATTGTCTCACTATAGCACCGTTAGGATGCCACAGGACAAGCCCTGCACCTATTTCTTCCTCGATTGAGAACAACCCAAGTTCTCTACCCAAGCGCCTATGGTCTCTCCTCTGCGCCTCCTCAAGCGATTTCAAGTGCTCTTGCAACTGCTCAAATGTTGGAAACGATGTTCCATAGATGCGTTGGAGCATCGGGTTGCGTTCGTCGCCACGCCAGTATGCACCGGCGCTGTGAAGCAACTTAAAGGCTTTCACATACCCAGTGCTTGGCAGATGAGGTCCTTTGCACAGGTCAACAAATTCACCCTGCTGGTAAACCGTCACCGTCTCTTCGGTCATCTCATCTATCAGCTCGACTTTGTATTTTTCACCGAGCGTGGTGAAGAGTTCTCGGGCTTTAGAACGGCTCATCTCAATCCGCTCGATCGGAATATCAGCGTCTATCAGCTTCTGCATCTCCTTCTCGATCAACTCGAGGTGATGTGGTTCGAAAGGTTTCTCCACATCAAAGTCGTAGTAAAAACCGTTTTCGATTGGTGGTCCTATGCCGAGCTTTGCCTCGGGGAAAAGCCTTTTAACAGCATGTGCCATTATATGCGCAGTGGTGTGCCTATACACATCCCTGCCAACCTCGTCTTCAAATCCGACGAAGCGAAGCCTTGAGCAACTCCCTATAGGGCGCTTGAGGTCAAATGGAACTCCGTCGACGATGGCAGCAAGCACACTGTCTTTCAGCTTAGAACACGCTTCGCATTCTTCTAACAGCTTCAACGGTGTTATGCCAGCTTCGCACTCCACTTCAATTTCCTCATCGTCAATCTGGATGAGTATGCGCATTACGGCTCATCTCCAAGTGAGCATGATACTCAGTGGCGACGAACAGTGAGGTTTCACGCCGCAGTCCATTGCAAAAACTAAAATAGTGGGCGGTGCAGGAATCGAACCTGCGACCTCCGTCCTGTCAAGACGGCGTTCTCCCTCTGAACTAACCGCCCACTTGATTGTGCCCTCCATTTTCATCTTCTATTTTGATGCGCACACCGATTGCTGTAAAGAGCACCTCTTGCTACCTGCCCCTCATCACTTGATCAGACCAGGAGGTAGCTCAACGATGATGCGCTTAGCTTGCGTATCTATCTCTTTGACGAACTGCTTTGTTATCGGTATCAGACCGCGCTTCGTTACAAACAAATCATGCGCCGGTGATGAGATGACATCGATGACCTCACCTATCTCCTCACCATCTACGGTGACGATGACCATACCAATTAACTCGGAAACCAAAAACTCTCCCTCTCCAAGTGGTGGGGGTGAATCTGGGTGAACCGTTATTTGCCATCCGATGAGCTTCTCAGCCTTTTCAATTGAGTCCACACCTTCAAGCTTAAGTATCACTCCCTTCCCTCTGACTTCGGAGTGCTCTATCTTAACGAGCAACCTCCTTTCCGTCGGGCTAACGAGACATACTTCGTTCCCCGGTTTAAACCTGCCCATCAGCTCAGTCAACGAGAACACTTTGACGCTCCCATCAAGCCCATGTGTGGAGACGATTTCACCGATCACCTTCGTCCATTCTTTAAGCGGGTCACGAAGTATTGGTATGCGCTTTTTCGTTCCCGCTTTTTCTCCCACGGAAAGCTCCCCTCACGAAGACGCTCAACCTACATGCGCACCTTGCTCTCCCTTGTGTTGTCCTCACGGAAAATCACTTCGCAGTGAAAAACACCATCGCACCTACTTTGCACATCCCTTGCCCCTTCTAACAACAGGCTAAAGCCAAAGAGTCACCTCACGAAGCTATGGATGTGTTATATGGCACATGCTCATTGCATTTGCCCGCCAGTCGTTTGCTGTGACGGTGGTAGTATTTCAACTGTCACTTTCTTACCCCTCTTTGTTGCGGCTGCCCTGACGAGTGTCCTTATAGCCTGAGCTATTCTCCCCTTGCGCCCTATAACCTTGCCCAAGTCGTCATCAGCTACCTTTATCTCAATGACGATGACCCTTTCGCCTTCCATCTCTCTGATTTGGACTTTGTCTGGTTGATCAACGAGATGCATCACGATGTATTCAACCAACTCCTTCATCCGCAACACCCCTTCGACTGTGGATTGGAGTTCGAGTGTGGAGAGCGTGTCCTCAGCTCTTCTTTCTTTCCTTGCGCAACCTTTCGAACTCCTGCCAGATGCCCTTTTGTTTCAGCAGTGACAGAACTGTTTCCGTAGGTTGTGCACCCTGCATGAGCCAATACAAAACCCTTTCGGATTTTATATTCAGCTCAGCTGGTTCGGCTGTTGGGTTGTAATGTCCCACCACCTCTACGAACCGCCCGTTCCTCGGCGCTCTTGAATCAGCGACAACCAGCCTGAAGCGAGGTCTGTTTCTTGAGCCGACGCGCATGAGTCTTATCCGCACTGCCAAAAGCTGATCACCTCCTTCAAGTTTGTTTGCTCACCTTATGAAGCCGAGCACCCTCAACAACTCCTCGTCGCTCAGCTTCACTTTTGATAAGCGTTTCAGGGTCTCACGCAACATCTTAAACTGCTTCAGCAACATGTTGACATCCTGAACCGTTGTCCCGCTTCCTCTGGCTATGCGTTTTTTCCTGCTACCATCAATTATCTCTGGGTTGAGCCTTTCCTCTGGAGTCATTGAAAGTATGATCGCTTCAAAGTGTTTCAAGCGTCGCTCATCTATTGCAAACGGTAGCTGTCGCATCCCGCTGAAGCCGGGGAGCAATTTTAGGAGCTGATCGAGCGGACCTGTAGACTTCAACCTCTGAAGCTGTTCAAGCATGTCCTGAAGAGTGAAGCGTCCCTCTTTAATCCTCTTCTCCAACTGTGCGAGCTTCTTTAGTTCCTCTTGGGCGAACGCCTCTTGGGCCTTCTCTATGAGCGTCCTTATGTCGCCCATCCCGAGTATGCGTTCAGCCATTCTGTCAGGGTGGAAGACATCCAAGTCGGAGAGCTTCTCGCCAGTCCCTATGAACTTCACTGGCTTTCCAGTGACAGCTCGTATTGATAGGACTGCACCGCCTCTTGCATCGCTATCAACCTTGCTGAGTATGAAACCAGTTAGCCCTACCTCCTCATCAAACTGGCGTGCAGCATTGACGGCGTCTTGACCCATCATCGCATCAACAACGAGGAGTGCCTCGTGTGGGTTTAGCGCTTCCTTCACTCGTCTCAGTTCCTGCATCATTTCTTCATCGGTGTGCAGACGCCCGCCAGTGTCTGCAATGACGATGTCATAGTTCCCCTCCTTTGCATGTTGAAGCCCAAGCGAAGCTATGCGCTCTGGCTTCTCCCTTACACCCATCTCAAAGACCTCTACGCCCGCTTGCTTACCAACTTGCACGAGTTGTTCAACTGCTGCTGGGCGCTTCACATCGCAAGCTAAGAGCAACGGGTTATGCCCGCGCTTCTTAAGCCATAGAGCGAGCTTCCCTGCGGTTGTCGTCTTACCAGTCCCTTGTAGCCCCATGAGCATGATCACCGTTGGAGGAGTCTGGGAAAGCTTGAGCGGTTCTTGCTTACCACCGAGCAGTTGCACCAGTTCTTCGTAAACTATCTTGATGACATGTTGAGCTGGTGTGAGGCTCTTTAGCACCTCTTCACCGACAGCCCTTTGCCTTATGTGTTCGAGAAACTCCTTTGCCACCTTGTAGTTGACATCGGCTTCAAGCAGGCTAAGGCGTATCTCCCTAAGGGCTCTTTCCACATCTTCCTCCGTCAACCTCGCTTTGCCCCTTAGCTTCCAGAAGATGCTCTGAAGCTTCTCTGTCAATCCCCTGAACATGCTCATGCTTGATCACCACCAGCGCTGTTGGTGAAAGCCATCACGCTCATTATGCTGAAGCATCATGATTTTCGTGCTTCACAAAACATGTTGATAACACGGTGACCCGCTCATAACTAACCTCATCCCAACCCATGCTAAGGGCATGACATCTTAAGGTAGCAACGGTGTAGTATGAAACGCTTTCGCCCTTTCGTAAACCCTGCCCGTTATCTCAAGAGCGACTGCAGTCGCTAAAATTTTGCATGGAAAAAGCACATGTCAAACCACGCGTGGTGATCAGAAATGAACAAGGTGCTCGATAACATCTTCAAGCTTAGCGAGCATGGGACTGATGTCAAGCGTGAGGTCCTCGGTGGGATAACAACATTCCTGACGATGTGCTACATCATCTTCGTCAACCCAGTCATACTGTCAGCAGCGGGGATGGATAGAGGTGCTGTTATGGTTGCAACTTGCATTTCAAGCGCCATCGCAACCCTCTGCATGGCATTCCTCGCCAATTACCCAGTAGCTCTCGCCCCAGGTATGGGGCACAACGCTCTCTTCGCATTCACAATCTGTGGACCTCTGGCGCTCGGTGGCTTTGGGCTGTCTTGGCGTGCTGCGCTCGCTTGCGTTTTCATCTCAGGTTCTCTCTTCATACTGCTGTCAACCGTTGGCTTCAGGGAAGCGATCATCGAAGTTATTCCAGAGTCACTCAAGCATGGGATAGCAGTTGGCATAGGATTGCTCATAGCGATGCTCGGGTTGCAGTGGGCTGGAATAGTCGTTGATAACCCTGCAACTCTTGTTGGCTTGGGCAACTTGAAAGCCAAGCATACGCTCGTCTCCATCTTCGGCGTCTTAGTAGCGATGTTCCTCATGGCATTGAATGTGCGTGGCGCAATACTGCTTGGGATAGTGGCGAGCGCTATCTTAGGGCTACTGACCGGTGTGACGAAGTTCGTAGGTGTAGTTTCAATGCCACCGTCAATCGCCCCAACATTTTTCAAATTGAGTTTCCTTGAACTGCCGTGGGAGAAGTTCCTTGACTTGATCGTGATCGTGTTTGTGCTTTTCTTCCTTGATGTGTTTGATACGGTTGGGACGCTCATCGGTGTCTCAGTTCAAGCAGGTCTGCTGAAGGATGGGAAGCTACCGAAGGCGAGGCAGGCTCTGCTCAGCGATGCCATAGGGACAGTCGTAGGGGCGTTGCTTGGGACGAGCACAGTCACAAGCTACATAGAGAGCGCAGCTGGCGTAGCTGTTGGCGCAAGGACTGGCTTGGCAAGCGTTGTGACCGCTATACTGTTGCTCCTTTCGCTCTTCTTCAGCCCGCTCATGGAGATGGTCAGCGCCGAAGTCAAAGTGAATGGAATGACGATTCACCCGATCATCGCACCGCCGTTGATCATCGTTGGCTTCCTCATGATGACGAGCATCAGGTTCATCAAGTGGGACGATGTAACGGAGGCTTTGCCAGCTTTCTTTGCGCTCATCATCATGCCTGTCACATTCAGCATCACTGAAGGAATAGCTTTCGCCTTCATAACATGCTCGCTACTGAAGCTGGTCACAGGGAGGGCGAAAGAACTCAACTGGCTCGTGCATTTGTTTGCCTTCCTCTTCCTCATCCGCTACATCATCATGCCGAGGTAGCCTTCACTTCGTTTAGCAGTTTCGCAGCGTAGACGCCACCTGCTGAAGCTGTGAGGAAATACTGCGGGTCGTCTTCAAACCTCCTCCCCATGCTCTTCAAAGTCAGGTCGTGTGAGAGTGCGAGTTCTATGCCGAGCGTCCCATCTTCCCAAACGATCTCGTGATGCTCTGCTATGCGGTTGATTCGGATTTGCTCTTCAACATACTTCCGCTCGTCACCGCTGTAGTTGTGGAAGCAAACAGTTGTGCTCACATTCATTATCCTCGTAAGGACTGTTATCGTGTGGTGGCTTATCCCGAAATGCCTGCTACGCTTTTCCGAGAAGCTCACCCTCGGCATCAATATCGGTTTCCCGTGCAGAGCTTTCACGGCTTCAAGCATCCATGCCACCTCAACACCTGAGAAACCAAACTTCGTTGCAGTCCCAACATGCCCTGGACCTGGTGTGACGATCGCCACGCTGGCACCAAGTATGTGCCTCGCTGTGAGCAACGCTGTAAATATGTTTACGCATTCGGCATCGCCACCGAAGGCTTGCCCGATTGTTATGGTCGCATCAACGAACCCTTTGAGCTTCAACTCCCTGACGAGTTCGCTGAAGGCGATCGGCAATGCTGCGGAGTCGGTCATGATGTAAACAACCCTTGACCCTTCACCAGCGATAGCTTTGAAGCCAGCTGAAGCTGGCGCAAGCATGCTGTGCAACTCTCCAACCAAGACTGGCATCCCGTTGATGGTATCGGTGTCCTTGAGCACTTGATGGTATTCGCTCTCTTGAGCGTCGGCGCTAAGCACATTGATTTGGTGCGGTGAATAGCGCATCTTCATTATGTGACCTCGCGATGGCGACACAGCAGTTGGCGATGTCAGATTCGCAACGACGAAGTGATAGCCACCCGTTCCCAAGCCGAGCCTGACTGCAATGACATTCAGCAGGACTTCGTCGCCAACGGATGCTCTGCCAGTCAGTGAAACATAGTTGATGGCGTTTTCCTTCTCCGCTTTAACGAGCACCTCAAGGAGTTGCATATCTGGGTGCTCAGCGAGGATGTTTGTGACCACACCGACTTCAAGACGCCTCATGCTCTCATATTGCTCCCTTGTGGAATCGCTCATTCGCCATCGCCCCCTACGCTTAGCTTAATCACAGCTCCTTTCAACATGCGAAATCTCATGCTACAATTTTGACCATGCACACGCATTTGATGCGCTTCAAAAGCCTTCGCATAAACACAGCGAGGATGTTGCGAGGTGATTGGAAGTGGGCGGTGAAGTGATAACCGTTTGCGTTATCGGTTGCTGTGGGCGTATGGGCAGGGAAGTCGTTAAGGCGGTCACATTGCACGAGAAGATGAGGTTGGTAGCTGGAGTTGATGTAGTGCAGGTTGGTGAGGATGTGGGAATTATTGCTGGCATTGGGGAACTCGGTATAAAGGTGAGGGATGACTTGAAAGGTGCACTGCTTGAAAGCGGTGCGAAGGTGGCGGTTGAGTTCACGCATCCGAGCGCAACTTTTGAGAATGCGAAGACATGCATTGAATGTGGTGTCGCACCAGTTGTGGGCACAACCGGTTGGACGGAGCAGATGTTGAAGGAGTTGAGCGAGCTATGTGAGAGACACAATGTGCCAGCGGTTGTTGCACCAAACTTTGCTATCGGAGCCGTCCTGATGATGAAGTTCGCTGCGGAAGCCGCGAAGCATTTTGACCACGCCGAGATAATCGAACTCCACCACGACAGGAAAGTGGATGCGCCATCTGGGACTGCGTTGAGGACTGCCGAAATGATGCTCCAAGCGAGGGGTAGACCGTTTAAGCAGCCAAGTGTGGCTGAGCCGGAGATCTCCCTCCCAGAGGTGCGCGGTGGCTTAAAGGACGGGTTGAGGATACACAGCGTTCGTCTCCCCGGTCTCGTGGCGCATCAGGAAGTCATATTTGGTGGGCAAGGGCAAGTGCTAACGATAAGGCATGATTCACTTGGGCGTGAGTCATTCATGCCCGGAGTGCTACTTGCGATTGAGAAGGTCCTTTCGCTCTCTGGTTTGACATACGGCTTGGAGAACTTGCTTTGATCAAGCTGACCTGCACACAAGCGAGCTCAAATACTCGCCCATTTGCTCAATTGGGACAACTTCATCAACTGCTCCGGCTTCAATGGCAGCTTTTGGCATGCCGAATATGAGACAAGATGCTTCATCTTGGACGATGCATTTCCCACCGCGCCTTTTAATCGCGAGCATGCCAGAAACGCCATCCTTACCCATCCCACTCAAAAGCACACCTATACTGCTATCGCCGAATGTATACGCCACCGAGTGGAACAGCGCATCAACCGAGGGCTTGCAGATGGCATCACTCGGTTCGTCCGTAAGCCTTATCACAACCTTACCTGCTATGCAACTTCGTTGGACGACCATGTGCTTATCACCCGGGGCGATGAACACTTTGCCAGCTTCAACAACATCACCATCTTCAGCCTCGCGTGTTGTGAGCTTGGAGCACCTGTTCAACCGCTCAGCGAAATGTTTTGTGAAAGGCTTTGGCATGTGCTGTGCTACGAGTATCGGTGCGGGGAAGTCATCCGGGAGCGACGATAGCAGTGTTTTGAGCGCAGCGGGTCCACCGCTCGATGAACCTATGGCTACCACCTTGAACTTCCTCTCATCGCCCAAATGCCTTATGATGCTCCTCTTCGGCTTTCTTACACTGTATGCCCTCACCATGTGCTTGAGTTTGCTTGCAGCCTTAACACTCGCTATGAGCCTGCGTGCTATGTGATAGATTTCGTCTGACGCTAAGGAGGTCGGTTTCTCAACGACATCAATTGCACCAAGTTCAAGTGCAGCGAGCCCGCTCACGATCGCTTGTTTGCTAAGCGCTGAAACGATGACGACTGGCAGTGGGAAATCTTGCATCAGCGTTGATAGGACACTCAAGCCATCCATGTCGGGGAGCATTATGTCCAGCGTAACAACATCTGGGTCAAGCTTTCTTGCGAGCTCTATTGCCTCTCTTCCACTGCCCGTTGCGCCAACGACTTCAATCTCTTCATCGCTCTCGAGCATCCTCGTTATAGCCTTTCTGGTGAAGGCTGAATCCTCGACGATGAGGACTTTGATGCTTTTGTCCATTTCCGAAAGCTCACCCCTGCTCATCGCTTCACGGCGGGGCAATGACGAGGCTTATTGCCATCCCGTCTTTGTCAACGCAGTTAACAAGCACTGGCTTTGTTGCATCCCAACTCGTCGGCTTGTCGGTCACAATCCGCATTCCCACACATGGCTCGGATGAGAAAAGCGTTGGTGGGATTGATTTTGTCCTCAATGAAGCTACAACAGCGCCGATGTTGATAGGACCTGAGGCGCCGATTGTCTCTCCGACTGCAGATTTGATCGAACTTACAGGGACGCTTTCACGACCTTCGTAAAGCCTTGATATGGCTAAAGCCTCCGCCATATCAATCGTCGGTGAGCCATTGGCGGAAGCGCAGATCCAGCCTATCTCATCTGGTTCAATGTGAGCAGTGTTCAAAGACCTCGTCATGCTCTCATAGATGGCGTCTGTCATGTCATCCACATTCACGCTGCGCGACATAGCCATGCCTACACCAGAGATGTATGCGAGCGCATCAGCGCCCCTCTTCGAAGATGCTTCTTCAGTTTCAAGCAGAAGCATGCAAGCGCCCTCACCCATGACCCAGCCGTTCCTTGAGCTATCAAAAGGACGCATTTGCTCAACCCCTTCGTCGCGTGGCGAGAGCTCTCCGCTTTCGTAGTTAGCCATGAATGAGAGCAGTGAGAAAGCCTCTGTGCCACCAGCGAGCAAGCGCTTCGATAGCGAACGCTGTAGCGCCATTACGCCACCTACCACAGCTTGCATCCCAGAAGTCATCCCAGCGCTGTAACAGCAATGGTAGCCTTTGAGGTTGAATTCGATTGCTGCGAGGCTGATTGGGGTGTTCATGTAAGCGTGCGTAAACATTATTGAACTCGCATACCTGAAGCCCCGCTTCATTATGCGTTCCCAGAAGATGAGCATGCTGTCTTGGCATCCATACGCAGTTCCGTGGCATATCCCAAGATGTGGAGCTACCTCATCGGTCACTTCAAGTTTTGCGTCCTTGAGCGCGAGCCAGCAACTCGCGAGCGTGAGTGCTGAACACCTGTCAATGTATGCTTTTTGAGTTGGTAGCAGTTGCTCAATCGGTGTTGTGATACGGTATGCAGTTCTACTGCGTAGCTGTTTTACGGCTTCCTCTTGCAGTTCCACCACACCACATTTGCACTCCATTAGAGCCTGCGAGAACTCTTCAATCCCGATACCGATAGCCGTCACTATGCCGACACCCGTTATGGCTACTCTGCGCATCCAACCACCTCGCCTTCATTTTTCTTCACCGTCGTAACGCCCAAGGACGAGTGCGCTATTGTTCCCGCCTATGCCCGCCGATATTGATATGGCGATATTGACCTTGTGTTCTCTTGCTTTGTTTGGCACATAGTCAAGGTCGCATTCTGGATCTGGCTCTTCGTAATTCAGCGTTGGTGGGACGATGCACTCGTTGATCGCCTTTATCGTGGCTATCGCCTCAACGCTTCCAGCACCAGCCATAACATGCCCAACTGCAGCTTTAATTGAGCTAACTGGTATTTCGTATGCTCTCCTTTTCAGCACCGATTTAATGGCGAACGTCTCCTCAGGATCGTGTAGTTGTGTTCCAGTGCCATGTGCATTGATGTAGTCAACCTGCTGTGGCGTAACTTGAGCATCTTCAAGTGCTCCCCTGATGACCCGTATCATCCCCTCACCACCTTTCCCTGGAGCAGTTAGATGGTAAGCGTTGCTATTAAGTGCATACCCCATCGCTTCGGCATAGATTTTCGCTCCCCTCCTCCTTGCATGCTCTTCGGATTCAAGCACGAGCGCGCCTGCGCCCTCACCGAATATCGTCCCGCTACGCCTCCTATCAAACGGGCGTATCATCTCTGGCGTTATCGTGCCGAGTATGCTCAAACCGCCAAGCGCAAATTTAGATAGCATGTCGTGTCCCTCGGCTATCACCACATCAGATATGCCAGACCTGATCAGGTCTATAGCGACTCCTATAGCGCTCGTTCCAGAGGAGCATGAATTGGAGAGCGTGATTGAAGGTCCGAAGAAGCCGAACTTGCGAGCTACATATGTGGCAGGGAAGTCAAACTCAAACTGCTCAAACAAATCAGCATCGATTTGCTCGCCCGAAAGCCATTGTGAGGCAAGCTCTTCCCAACGGCTTGCCCCACCAAAGTTGGTGGAGAAGACAAGCCCCACCTTGGAGCGTTCTTCATCACGCAGTTCAAGCAGACCAGCATCGTTAACAGCCTCAAGACACGCAAGGTAGGCGAAGAGCGTTGCTTCATCGATGTCCTCATCAGGCAATGGCGCATTGAGCAACACTTCCTCTTTTATCTCGCCCGCTTGTTCGTTCCTAAGTCCAGTCGGGTCAAAACGAGTTATCCTCGAAATGCCACTCCTCCCTTCAATCAGCCCCTCCCAAAAAGCCTTAACACCGTATCCGAGACATGTTATCACGCCCATCCCAGTCACAACCACTCTCTTGCGCATCTCTGACCAACCCCCGATGAAAGATGAGCATGCCAACGGTCATCAAATAGCTGACACAGCTATATCGCACAAGTTGCGTGGGGAAGGCTCTCGGCAGGGCAATGGAGTGTGACCCTCTTGAAGGGCAGGTGAGTGAGCTTCTCATTTTTGCTTGAACTTAACTGGACGACCGTCAATGTCGGTTATGCGCAATGTGGCGCACCAACCACCACCGAAGTTGACTACCTTCAACAGTATCCTGTTCAAGCCAGCCTGCAGATGCACCTTAACAACATCTTGGTCGACAGCTGGCGAGCGAGGTTCTGGATAGCGGTGGACGAGCTTCCCGTTCAACCAACACTTTATGCTATCGTCGCTCCCAAGCTTAAAGAGGGCATCCATCTCTTTCTCAACCTCAATCTCGGCATACATGAAGGCGCTCACATTCTCGTTTGGCTTGAGCAATCCATAGAGGTTGACGAAGCCATCAATGTCGTTTGTGCGATGCTTAAACCATCTAAGCTCAACGCCCTCAAACTTGACTGGCGCTTCCAAGTTCACTTCCTTCTCAGGTGGCAATACCGCATCGATATCCGTCCCCTTGAAAGGACCGATGAGCCACCACGATGTTACGAAGCCTCGTGCGGATGAAACATCAACTTCAGGGTTGAGCTGGCGCAGTTTGGCAAAGACAGCCTCCGATAGATCCCTTGGCGTGCTCATCGCAGCGAGCTTGAAAAGCATTTGCAAAGCTTCGTCCCTCTTACCAGCATCGGCGAGCGATGTGGCTATTGCAAAATAAGCACGGGATGCTTCCTCCATCAACTGTGGCTCTTTGAGCAACTCCTCAACGGTTATAAGTGCTTCTTCAGCTGGAGCTTTTGCGATCCCACTCAGCGCTTCCCTTACAAGTTCAACAGTGCGAGCAACCCTTGTCGCCGTAGCAAACATCTTCACAGCGCCTTCTCGGTCTCCCTTTTCAAGCCTCTTGTTTGCGAGTGCGATATAAGCCTTGAGCGCTGTCTCATGGATCTCTTCAACTTCCGATGTAGCTGCCTTGAGTAGCAACTCTTCTGAGGCTTCCTCAAGCTTCCCGAGCGCTTGCAAGCTCGCCACTTTCACCACATCGCTTTTATCCTGCAACGCCTCGTTCAACGCTCTCGTTGCGACTTTGTCTTTGCGTCTCCCCAAGATGAGCACAATCCTTGATCGAGTCGCTTCATCGGCTGTTTTCATCAGCTTTGCGAGTTGTGCGCTTGCCTCTTCGCCCTCAATCACGCTCAAGCATTCCATCGCTAAGGAACGCACATACGGGTCTTTGTCGCTCAAGCAGGTTGCGATAGCTCCGATCGCCCCAGCATCGGCTATCTTCGCTATGTGCAAGAGCAACGCCCTTCTTTGCTTTGACTCTTTAACCACCCTGAGCGCCTCTGTGCCAGCTTTCAGCGCTTCCTTCTTTCGTCCCGAGGCAAGCAGATTCTCATAGAGCATGAGCAATGCAGAAAAAGCGCTACGCACAACCCTGCCATCGGCGTCCTTTAAACCTAAGAGGATGGCATCAACTGCGCTTGGATCGCCTATCTTGCCCAGCGCTTCAAGCGCTGCACAACGCACATCCCTATCCTTGCTCAGCGTTTCATTCAGCAACACCTTGACTGCATTTTTATCCCTTCTTTCACCGAGCGCGTTGATTATACCGATGCGCAAATCGCCCTTAGCCTTGGGAAGCCAACCACGCAACGCGTTCAACGCAGATTCAGATGGGTTTGCACAAAGAGCCTGCCTGCTACTCTCGGCAAGCTCCTCGTCGGATAGCAAGGTTGATAGCGTCTCTACCGCTTCCTCACCACCGACTATCTGCAGTTGCTCAATGAGGAAACGCTTAACCCAAGTGGGGAGGTCGGTTTTGAGCAAGTCGCAGAGCGTCATGCTCAACTCTTTTCTTTCCCTCTCCATCCCCTTCGCAGTGAATGTCATCGCAAGACCATGGACGGCAAACCTAACACCGCCATCGTTTCCCTCGCCGAGCTTCGGCATCATCTCAACGAGTTGCCTGACGCCATCCATCCCAAGCTCGCGTAGCCTCTCAAACGCTTTGATGCGGAGTTTTTGGTCCTCTGAAACGATGTCCTTGAGTATGCTCTCAATCGCTTCTTGTCTCGCCTGAGGTTCTTTTGCGTTGCCTGCCACAGCGCACCTCAGTGCCCACGACAGCGCAAGGGCGAGAAGAAGCAATACACATGCCCTTCTCCTCATTCTCAATCACCCCTTGAGTTGATGAACCCATCATAGATGCCAAGGAGCCCTGTAGGGTATGTTGACGAACCTGTTAGCCTCATCGTCCCCGATGAATTGCTCCTTGACAGGATCCCATACGACTTTCCTTCCAACCCTTATTGCGATGTTCCCTATGTGCAATATCGTTGAGACACGGTGCGAGACTTCGGCATTCCCTCCCGGTTGCTTTCTTGTCTTCAAAGCGGTTTCAAAGTCAACGAGTGGCTCAGGGTCTGGGTAACTGTCAAGCTGTTTCAGCAGGTCTGGCGGGTCTGTTCGCCCGTCGTTGAACACTTTCCCTTTGGGACCTTCAATCCAAGGGACATCAGGTGGGTCTGGAGTTCCCCATTCACCGCTCACGCACCTTATTATCGTGCCATCTGCGAACTTGTATGTTATCTTGCCCCACAGGCGCACCGCATCTGGATGTGCTGGGAACTCAGCTTCAGCTTCAACCTCAACTGGACCTGGGCAGTTTTCATCGAAGCCAAGCATATACAGTATCGGGTCAAAGTAATGTGAGCCCATGTCAGTAAATCCGCCACCGTCGTAGTCCCAATAGCCACGGAAGCTACCATGGCAACGATGCGGATGATACGGCTTATACGGAGCTGGACCAAGCCACATGTTCCAATCGAGGTGAGGTGGCACTGGTTGTGGTTGAAGGTCAACCCTACCACTCCATTGGCGCACCTTCCAGTTGTATTTGTGGTGGTTCATCGTTATAACGAGTGGCTTGCCCAAGAGCCCACTCATTATGAGCTTGCGCCATATCCTTGCCCCATACCTACCAAATGTGCCTATGTGGAATATGACGCCATGCCTTTTAACGGTATCTGCTACCACTCGCCCCTCGTAGATGAACCTTGTCATCGGTTTCTCGCAGTAGATGTCTTTGCCAGCCTGCGCTGCATGTATGCATTGCAAGGCGTGCCAGTGTGGTGGCGTAGCTATGTAGACGACATCAACATCCGCTCTATCCAAGATGTAGCGGTAGTCTGTATAGCCGTCGCATTTCACCCCAGCCTCCTCAGCTATCTTGAGTGCTCTTTCAAGGTGATTCCTGTCCACATCGCAAACTGCAACCACACGCACATCCTTGCGTTTGAGCAGATTTCTAAGGTGGTTCGTTCCCATCCCTCCGACGCCTATGACAGCCCTAACGCTGACATCGCTTGGTGCGACATTCCCTGTGCGTTTGCCGAGGACTTGCGCTGGCACTACCGTTGGCACTGCAAGCGCACCTATGACACCGCCAAGCCCGCTGATAAATTGGCGACGCGAAATGCGTTTCATCTCGCTACCCATCGTTCATCACTTCCTTTCGTGCGCTCGGTCTCATCCACATCTCCTTGAAGCAATTTTAACATTGAGCGAGTGCTCAGGCAACACTGAAGGTGCATGATGTGGCTTTTGTGTGAGCGCTCACTTTATGCTTGAAGTTTTCTCAAGCAATGGGAAGCCTGCTTCCTCGCGTTGCTTGATGTAGGCTTCGCAACATGCCTTTGCAAGCCTTCTGACTCTGGCGATGTATTTCGTTCTCTCAACAACGCTCAAGACGCCACGAGCGTCAAGCAGGTTAAAGACATGGGAGCATTTTAGGCAATACTCAAATGCAGGCTGAACGAGCCCGTGCGAAATTATCCTTTCGCTCTCACGCTCGAACATCTCAAAGAGCTTGAAGAGCATATCGGTGTCAGCGAGCTCAAAGTTGTATTTTGAGCCTTCAACCTCAAAGCGGTGGTGGAGTTCACCGTATGTTATCCCGTTAGCCCATTCAAGCTCAAAGACGCTATCAACACCTTGAAGGAACATCGCTATCCTTTCAGGTCCGTATGTTATCTCAACGGTGATCGGGTTAAGCTCAATACCGCCCATCTGCTGGAAGTATGTGAACTGGGTTATTTCCATTCCGTCGAGCCAGACCTCCCAACCTATCCCAGCTGCCCCGAGTGTGGGGGATTCCCAATCGTCTTCAACGAAGCGTATGTCATGCTTTTCTGGGTCGATCCCCAAATACTGCAGACTGCTTAAGTAGATGTCTTGAATGTCATCTGGCGATGGCTTTATCACGACTTGGAATTGATAGTAGTGTTGCAGTCTGTTTGGGTTCTCGCCATATCGTCCATCTGTTGGGCGGCGCGATGGCTGAACATAAGCTGCCCTCCAAGGCTCTGGACCAAGACAGCGAAGCGCAGTTGCAGGATGCATTGTCCCAGCTCCAACTTCCATGTCAAAGGGTTGAAGGATAAGGCAACCCTTCTCAGCCCAGAAGCGTTGCAAAGACATCAACAGCTCCTGAAATGTCATGCGTTCATCACCTCAATTCCTCTTGATGCTGTTGGTGAATTGGGCTGTCACCGCATTACATTGTAATGCGAGCAAGGTTTGGTTAAGGATGAATTCGGAAACGGGATGAGCAAAAACGATGTCTAACGATAAAGGCAAAGCACATCGCAGATTTGATGCGAAGGCGCATCCTTCTCATGGTTATAGCCTTTTGGGGGTGTCGAAGTTGGGTGGAAGGCAAGCTGTTCATCCCTTCATGTCAAACGGAGCTAACACAACGAGTGCGTCTCGTTCTCCCACCACTGGTATGCGCTACCTTGTAGCGTTGCACATAGCGTTGATGCTACTCCTCCTGCGTAGTGCGGTGGCACTTCAAAGCTTCACCATGACCGACATCGAGTGCGAACCCGAATACACGCTCTTATGCACGGTTAAATCAACTCACGATTGGAAGACGGATGCTCAGTTCGGCATCGCCTTCAACTACATCGACGAAAAGAGGTTCTATTACCTCAAGCTGAGCAGGGCAGGCGTTGCCGTCTTCAAAGTCACACCAAGTGGCGAGAAAAGGATTGACACGCCTATACAGCTGTATCGTCCGACAACTCCACAGGTCAAAATAGCTGTGAAGCGTCGTCAGAAGCGCATCGTCGTAGTTTGCGATGATAAGGTTGTGACAAGGGCATCCGATGGTGAATATGTTTCTGGGCGCATAGCTTACAGCTCGGTGCCAAACGGCGCTTTCCAAATTGAGCGGTTGCGCCTCCAACCGATTGAGGAGATTTACTACGGAGATGACTTCACGAGGGCATCACAGGAGGTTGGGGTGTTTGAATTCGTTGGTGGCGAATGGAAGCTAACAGGGTTAGGCGAGCCAACTGGCAACCCCGATTACAAGGCAAACGCCTTTGCGCTCAGAGCGAGCTCAAAGCAACCATCGTTTGCAGTTTTCGGATACTGGTTCTGGGACAACTACAAGGTGAGCGTCGCTGTAAAGCCAACGCTTGCAAGTGCTGTCGGCTTGTGCGCCTTCTATCAGGACGAGAGAAACTACATCCTGATGCGTTGGACGAACGCCCTCTCAGGTGATGGTGGCAAGTGCGAGCTTTTGCAGTGCGTTGACGGTAAGGTGAGCGTGCTTGCATCAAAGCCGATCGGTTTCGTCCCTGGGGTGTGGTATTCGTTGAGCCTGTGCGCAACGGATGAAGCGCTCATAGGTTCAATCGACGGTGTGCCAGTGCTGAATGCTCAGACTCACTATTTCTCTCAGGGCAAGGTCGCCCTCTATGTTGATGGTTGCAACGAAGCCTACTTTGACGATATTGAGGTAGCCACTTGGGAGCACTTCTACGACAGCTTCATGGGTTACTCGCTGAGTGATTGGGAAGTTTGGAGTGGTGCATGGAGTGTCAAAGGTGGTGTCTTGAGCGGGCAAGGTGAATCGGCATACCTTGCAACGGGCTTGGAGGATTGGTCTGATTACGATGCCTTGGTCAGTGTTGCAAACATCAAAGGGTCTGCTGGAATAGCCTTCCTGTGCCAAGGCAAGGGGAGACATTATTTGCTCAGGTGTGCACCAAAGGGTAACGAGGCGCTCATAACGCTCTCCATCGTTGAGGACGGAGCTTTGCATGTGCTATCAACAAGTAAGTTTGAGCGCTGGGGCAATGCCCCACACAAACTTAAGGTCGCTGTGAAATCTTGTGGCATCTTGGAAGGGTTTGTGGATGATGTGCTTGTGGTTCGTGCATATAACACAGCGCTTAGGAAGGGCTACATAGCGCTATACTGCAACGGCAGTGCGACCTTTGACGATGTCCTTGTTCAGTTCAGGGAACGAAGATACAAGGAGCCATCAGTTGCGCGCCAGTTCCTCAAAGAGGAATACATGATTCCGTGGGCGACGAGTAGGGGCATGTGGGATGTCACGCGCTCCGATGGCGCATTCACATACTGGTGCTATGGACGCTTCTACGGTGAGGATGGAGGGTTTGGTGAGACGGAGATTGAATTTGACTGGCTACGCGCCATCCAATATTGCAGTGAGCTCACCTTCTCCTTTGGTGCGAGCGAGCGTAACTTCTCAAGCGGTGCTCTGCTTAAGCTTTCTCGCCTTGACCGCCCAAACAAGATACGCCTGACAATACAAGAAGGCGATAAAGTGCTCGCACAAACTGAATGGCAGAAGGAAGAGGAAAAGTTGCCAGTGCGCATAAGCGCATCCTCAGGCTACATCGCTGTTGTGATAGATGGCGAGCCAGTCATTGGGGCATTGCTTGAGAACAAGCTTCGTGGGAACGAGCTTGCGATAAGAGTTGGCGAGCGCCCAATCGATATCACGCTGTTCAAGTTGTATCCTTCAAACTTGTTTGACACCACCTTCTGGAAAGCGCCAGTTGAGTTCTATCAGACAAGGGGCAATTGGGACATCGTCCCGAGATGGCCTTGTGAGCTTGACTGGTCTTGGTATGGTGGGTTGGGTGATAGAGTCCCAGTTGTGTGGACGAAAATGAGGTTCAGCGGGGACATGGTGATTGAGTTCTATGGCAACATCGGCATGGATTTGCCCAAGGAACCAGGCTACAGTCGCCCGAGCGATATCAACATCTCGTTCTGTGCCGACGGGCTTAACTTGAACAGTGGCTATAGCTTCATATACTCTGGTTGGGATAACTCAAAGAGTGCCCTGCTCAAAGGCGATAAGATCCTCGCAGAGAGCACACAGCACCATTTCATCTACCCACATAACCACAACTTCTCATTCCATCAGCGTTGGTTTTACATCCGGATTGAGAAAACGGGGGAGCGAATACGCTGTTATGTCCATTCGCCTGAGACGAAGCAAGAAGACCTTGTTTGTGATGTCGTTGATAAAGACGCCTTGAACAGTGGCTATGTGGCGCTCTGGAGCTACCACAACATCCTCCTTGTGGCTCGCCTCAGAATCTGGTATCAGAGGTGCGAGCCTTCTCTTGAGCACATTAAAGTGCTCAAGCCGATCGCCGTAGCCCGTGAGCAGAAAATGAAGATGCTCCAAACTGCAACCGCACATCAAGAGCCGAACAACGACTTTGAGGCGGGCATCGGTAGCTGGGTGCCACTGGGCGAAAGCAATGAAGTCATCTTGACTCGTGATGCGAGCACGAAGGCTGGTGGGAAATACAGCCTGCGTGTAACGAACGCCATAAACGGTGGGCACTTCGGCGTGCGAGCTTTCGCAGGGCACATAGATTTGAAGTCGCGCCCGAAACTGCGTTTCGCATACCGATTGCAAAACGGTGTTAAGGTTAACATCTACTTCAGGAGCGGTGAATGGTGGTATGCGCTCGTCCTGACAGGGAGCGACGAACCGCCGATTGACCTGAGGATGAAGGTGATAGGCAAAGTGCAGGATGCTAAAGCTGATGGGAATTGGCATTGGGTTGAGCTCAATCTCCTCAAGGCTTTCATGAATGTTGAGCCGAATGCCACAAGCTACACAATTGATGAGATAGTTATCGGCGAGTTGAACGATCCACCATACTTGCAAGCTGGCTTCGGAGGAAACACTGCGGGAATGAGTTACTGGATCGATGAGTTCACGCTACGATGAAATTGAATGCCATAACCATGTCTCAGGCGGTGGCGTGTTATACTTACCGATGATTGCATGCGGTGAAGGTAAAGGTGAAAAATCCACTTTGCCAGTGTGAGGTGATCGGGCAATGCATAGTGGCATGATGGATGGTGGCATTCCTCCCGTCAACGAACTTTCGTTTGAGACCAACCCCTACTTGAAGCGCATCAAAAACACACACTTGCTCAACTTGCGTCCCATACTCGAAGTTGCAGACAGACATGAGTTTGGGGTGCTCGCAGCCAACTGCCTTCGCCCAGAGATAACAAGGGCTGTCTTGCGCGCCGCGTTTGACCTCAACTCGCCAGTCATAATCCAAGTGGCAGAGTCACAAGTCTCGTATGCGCTTGACGGATGGTTCTCTGGGAGCAAGTTTGAGCGCTTGAATGCATTTGCTGAGTTTGTCGCAAAGGAAGTTGAGAGGCTGTGGGACGAGAAAGGTTATCTCATCCCGATTGCGTTACACCTTGATCACCTCCAAAACGATGATGAACTTGCGTTTGATGCTCTGAGGGCTGGCTTCACCTCGGTTGAACTTGACTTCTCAAAGCATCCACCTGAGGTTGATAGGGGCGAGGCAGTCGAAATGAACATTGAGCGGTGCTCAAAGATCATCCCAGAGTTGCACAAACACGGTGTGACAGTTGAGGTCGAAGAAGGTGAGATAGGTGAAGCAGCAGCGAGAGCTGCACAAAGCGAGGAGGAGATAAGGAAGGAGTTTACGAAGCCCGAGCATGCGGTGAGGCTCGTTGAGGGAACAAATGCGGATGCGATAGCAATATTCGTCGGGAGCGCGCATGGGTGGTATCTACGACGCCCAATCATAGGATACAGCAGGATGCGAGAGATCGATGTTGCGCTGAGGGAGAGAGGTTTCTTTGCGCCGATAGTCCTTCATGGTGGCACTGGGCTTAGCTATGAAGCCGTCCACAAAGCCATAGGCGCTGGCGCAAGGAAGTTCAACTACGCCACCGCGCTCGCCGACATTTTCCTGAAGGCGCTTGAGAGAGATCCCTCGGGTAGAGGTAGGCAGATTGTTGAGAAGATGACGGAGACAGAAAAACAGGAGTCGGAAGCGAAGGGAAGGAAGCCTCGTGGTGCTCGGTATGTCATAGGCAAGTTCGCTGAGGAGATAAACAGCCTCGGTGACTTCGTATTGAAGGCAGCGGAAGATGCCGTCTATGAACATGTGCGTGACATGATCATAAACGCATACGGAAGCAAAGACAAGGCACCACTCTACGGAAGCGAGTTCGGTAGATGCCCACTTGAGTGAGCCATCAAATCGCTCAGGTGAAAAGCTCGTAGCACTTCTCATGTCGCAAAGCCTTCGGTGGAGAGAAAAGGGGATGTGTCTGTTCGCCCTCGTGAATGTGATATGGCAATGGGCGCTGATAAGCGCTCTTCCAACTGGTGGACAACAGCTGTCGCTTGAGAGTGCACGCCTGCAAGTAGTGCTTGATGCTTCTGGCACTATCACGGTTACCGACAAAACCGCTAAGGTCATTTGGCGTAGCCTATCCGTCGCACCCTTCAGTAACTTTCAAAGGCTTGCCGACGGAAAAGTCTCCTTCCAAACCGAAGCGCGGCAGCGTGACGGAAAAACTTTCCCTGTGACCGTCACAATGTGGCTTGAGAACGATGAACTCGTTGCGGAGGCGTCCGTCAGTGACCCCAAAGTTCAAGTCG
>Ga0209225_1000133_pt1 | contig 86817 bp, 72 predicted proteins | sample WasSprMetagenome_FD_184732 | JGI IMG/M metagenome (GOLD analysis project Ga0209225, IMG submission 184732) | Sulfidic aquatic microbial communities from Washburn Spring, Yellowstone National Park, USA - WS (SPAdes) (version 3) | ecosystem: Environmental > Aquatic > Thermal springs > Hot (42-90C)... | reverse complement strand
CACGATTTGCGTTTTCGGCGAGCCGGGTATGGATGCGTTACTTGGTGCGGTGACGCTTGAAGAGTTAGGTTTAGGCGTTGACCCGGTGAACCAACGCCTTGTTCCTGTTGAGTTGTTGCTCATCGGCATTCAGGAATTCGGAGTTCGGAATTGAAAAATCCTTTGTAGGGGCAGGCCCTGTGTAATAAACGTTGGAACGTTTGAACGTTTAAACGTTGGAACGTTCAGCGTGCCTGCCCATGATTTTGGGCAACCACAGCGGGTTGCCCCTACAATTTTTCAATTCCGAATTCCCTTTAGGGGTTGCCCCTACAAGGGATTCTCCCATGCTCAAATGAAGGGGGTTCGACTTTTGCTAAAATCGATTTGCCAAATAGCAATGTTTTTAGCAGTTGCTTGCGCATTTATCGACGAAGGCGAACTATATGGAGGGGTGATGCCGGTGGGACAACCTTTGCAGATCACAGTGCGTAAATACCTGCTAAGAACGATGCGTCTGGATGTAGAGGTGGATGCATCGGCATTGGCGAGTAAATATACCCTGGGCAAATTGGAAGCGAGCTTGGTAGATAGCGATGGTAAGGTCTTGGTCGAATCCTCGGGAGAATTTAGCGACGGTGCAAGGGCGAAGATGCAAATCGATGTTTCAAAGTTAAAGGCTGGCAGCTATCGGTTGAGATTTGTCGTCGTAGATGCCGATGGAAGATCGCTGCACGAAAGCCAGCAAGCGCTCGTAATCCCCCAAAAGCCACAATGGCTCGGCAACCGCGAAGGGATAAGCGATGAGGTCCTACCACCTTGGACTCCTCTGAAGGTGCATGGCAAGGCGATTTCTCCATGGGGAAGGGAATACGTTTGGGGTATTTTGCCGTTTCCAGAAAGGGTTCGTGCTAAAGGCGAAGAACTGCTCTCCAGCCCGATTTGCTTGGTTGTCAAAGTCGATGGTCATAGGCAGGTGTGGAAGGGGAAAGGGCTGAGATTCACAAAGAAGACGCCGGCAAGGGTTGAGTTTATCGTGGATACCGAAGGTCAAGATGTTGAGGTTTCCGCAAGCCTTTGGTGCGAATACGATGGCTGTGTGAAATGCGATTGGAAAATCGTGCCAAAGCGAAAGGGCTCTCGGATAGAGGAAGTGATTTTCGAGATCCCATTTAAAGCCAAACACGCAAGGCTGATCTATCACTACCCCGGTCGCTGGGGTTCGGCATTCAACGCCGGCTCCGTTCCAAGGGAAGGAATGAAAATGGCTTTTAGACCATATGTTTGGCTTGGCGATGAATGGCGTGGACTCGCTTGGTTTTGCCCATCTGACGAGAATTTCCGCCCTAAAGACCCAAAAAGCGTTACGGAACTGGTTCACAACGGCGATTCGGTTTTGCTTCGGGTTAACCTCATCCAAGAGCCTTTTGAGCTTAATGAGCCAATCCGATTCACATTCGGCTTTGAGGCAACCCCGATAAGGCCAAATCCCGAAGATGTATGGGATTATCGAATCGTCCACACGGGAAATTACGGTTTGGAGAGGCAATCCTGGAGCCCTACAAGGGAGATACGTCGGGAAGCCGAGGGGAATATCGAGGAAAGGCTAACGGTTTTGGACATGTATCGGGATCTCGGCGTTCGCACGATTTGTTTCCATGAGCATTGGTCAACTATACAGAATTACCTTGCGCCGGCTCAACCGGAAGGTTTACGAAGCCTTGTGAAAGCATGTCATGAAAGGGGCATGAAGTTGCTCGTTTATTATGGCTATGAGTTGAGCGATATAGCTCCGGAGTGGGAGATATATGGCGATGAGGTTCTCGTTTATCCTCGTGCCGGTGGCTACAAAAGGCAGCCGGAACAAACGGCATACATCTGCTGCTATGCATCTGCATGGCAAGATTATTTGGCATGGGCTATTTCCAGAACGATGGACGAATTCGACGTAGACGGGGTTTACCTTGATGGGACCGCAAATCCATGGGCGTGCGGGAATCGTGGGCATGGTTGTGGCTATATCGGGGATGATGGGAGACTGCATCAGACTTACCCGTTCTTTGAGGTCCGTGAGATGATGAAGCGGATTTACACGATCGTCAAGACGAGGAAACCACATGGGCTTGTCAACCTCCATCAATCCACATGCATGACGATCCCATCCGTCGGCTGGGCGACAAGCTATTGGGATGGTGAGCAGTTTGGGCACATAGCGCGCACCCCAGAGACCTTCCCTACGGATGTCCTTCCACTTGATGCCTTCAGGGCCGAATTTATGGGTCATAATTGGGGAGTTCCTGCGGAATTGCTTTGTTATGGGCGTCCATACGCTTACTCCGAGGCATTGGCGATCTCCTTGCTTCACGATGTCCTCGTCCGTCCAGGGGATGTTGAGCTCGCATCGAAGATCTGGAATGCTGCGGAAGAGTTCGGGAGGAAGTCTGCTAAGTGGTTGCCTTATTGGGAAAACGAGGCATATGTGAAGGTAAGCGATGAAAACGTCAAATGCAGTATCTACAGCCATGGCAGAAAGGATGCGATGATTGTGGTGAGCAATCTCGGTCGTTACACCGCAAATGCGGAGATAACGCTAAACCTCGATGCACTTGGGCTGCCGGCCGAGATCGAAGCCAAAGACCTCATAAGCGGACAGATCCTTTCCTGTAAAGAGGGGAAATTATGCCTTTCCCTTGAATCGCTTGCATTTCGCATGTTATGGCTAAGGCCGGCGAGGAGGTGAGTGTGATGAGGTTTGCGTTGGCGACCTTAGTCCTTGCCACGCCTTTGCTTTTTGCCCTTCGATGGACCGATGGATGGGCGGAACAAAATGAGCGGGTCTATGCCCTCCTCTTAGCGCCTCAGAACTTCAAAGTGGATCCCGAGGTTGAAAAGCGCTTGCTTCGAGAGGGGATATACCTCGTCAGCAGGGATGTCGGAGAACCAATAAGTTACGATATGCTGAGGTTATTCCATTTCGTGGTCTTGATCGCCTCCGGCGACTTTGCCGGTTTTCAGACGCCTTACTTCGTCCCACACGAGTTCGTCGTAAGGCATTTGAACGGAAAACGAAATATCGCCGAATTGCATCGCTATGTCCGAGATGGGGGCGGTCTGTTCTTTTCCGTCTCGATGACCGGTGCGGGTCAGGAGACGGCGGAAGGCTGTGAGGAATTACTCGCCCCGTTCGGGATCCGTGTTCTCGCCGCGCAGGTCAGGGATGAGGAACGCTCAACGTGCAACGGCGAATATGCTTGGACAACCAACATCGCTGGATCTCCCGTGACGACGGAAGTCAAGAGGCTTGTCTATCCGACGAACATGCTTCGCTGGGATGATGCATATGCTACCGTCCCCTTTGTCCTCGAGGACAAAGGGTGGCTGGCTGTCGTCAGGGGGATGCCGGGGAGTGTATCCGCTCGTGGTTTGCAATACGCGAAGTGGATCCCGATCGAGGGACAAAGCGAGCCTGTCATTGCGGCGATAAGGCAATTCGGGAGAGGGAGGATAGCGGTGCTTGGCGTCGCTCCCTTCTACACCCTATGGATGCCTTTTGCGAGACCTAAAGGGGGATGGATTGGGGAGTCGCATACGGGCATGATCGATGGCATTTTCCTCGAAAAGGGCGATGAGAAGGGGAAAAGCGATGGCTGGAGGCTCATCGTGAACACGTTCAAATGGCTGGCTGAGGGGAGCGGGGGGTTCGGCTTCGGTAGCTATACCGAAGAGGCCTACGGGAAGGCGCCGGTCCCGCCGTCGGCAGAGGTGCCGGCGTGGTTGCGAGGTTGGCGTGAGGAAAATGGCGCAAAGGCATTTAAAGTGCTTCTCGGTGTGAGGAGTTCCTTCAGCGATGGCAGGGGGAACCTAAAGGAATTCGCCGAGGCTGCGCGGAAGGCGGGTTACTCTATCCTTGTCATGACCGAAACCTTCGAGTATTTCAATCCGAAACTATGGAATAAGTTCGTGGAGGAATGTAAGGAAGCAAGCGACGATAGGTTCGTCGTCCTTCCGGGGCTTGATATCCCCGATCCCTATCAGAACCGCTACCTGCTCTTCGGACAGAGGGAGTTTCCAAGCGATTTCATGTTGAGCGGGGATAAGAAAGCGATAAAAGAGGTTCAGTATTTGATGCTCGGATTCGGGACGCATTTTTCCGCAATTCACCGTCCAACCACGACGCCGATGGTCCACCAACTTTACAAGTTCTTTTCCGGCATATCCGTTTACACATACCGAAATGGCAAGCTGATCGATGATGGCATGTTGGCCTACCAATGGCATGTGAACAATACAAGCCAACCGATTCCGCTTGTCGTGCATGAGGTTTACTCTCCTGAGGAAGTCCAAACCGCTTCAAGATCCGGACATCAATTGTTCGTCTTTTCCGACACGGTTGAAAACGCCGTATGGTATTTGCGAGCTGGGATCCAGCATTTTTGGGAATCTCCGGCGCTCTTCCTCGTTACCTCTGGTCCGGTGATAAAGACGCTTTCTGGCAATAGGATCGTCGTTGAAAGCGATGTTCCTATAACCGAAGTGAGGTTGATTTGTAACTATTATACCGAGAGGCGATGGCTTCCAAAGGAGAAGCGCGTTGTGCTCGATTTTTACCTTCCCCCTTCGCATTTGCGCCAAGGCTTTGTTTTCGTGCAGGATGCAGATGGTAGGACTGCGATCTCACCACCGTTAAGGTTTGGACCTGCGGCAAGATACACGTGGCGATGCTCGGACAGACAGAACTTTTTCGGGTTTGCGGTTAATTACACCGGAACGGAACTCCCCGACCTCGATATCTCTTTGCCCGCATTTGGAACGGACGAAGGGAAATCGCTTTGGCCTCATAGGTTTGGACCAAGGGTGGGGGAAAATCTGGCTCCGCTCCTCGAATTCCCTTATGCCAGTCCTGCCGTTCATATCACCGACGCGTTCATCGACCAACGATACTGGCGTGCGCTCTGGGAAGATGTGGCGTTCGATGCCAAAGCTCAACAAGGAACTTCGAGAAGCCGGGTTTACGAAGCCCATGTTCGCTATTATGACTTCAACATCTCGGAGGAGTATCGCGAGAAGGACCCTCGTCGCCCGATGATGCTCAAGGAGGTTACGATTCGCCTAAGGATGCCCGTTACGCCTTCCGGCGATGTCTTCCCTGTCTTCACAAAGGTTTCCGCGAAACCCACCTACGGATACTTTGACGAGAGGAAGGGCGAGGAGATCGAAGGCGTGCTTGAAAGGGGTTTCATCGACCTCCCTGTTGGCGGCTATGCCGACGACCTGGTAGCCCTTTCGCCAGGAATTCGTGTTAACGCAAACGGCGAGGTAGGGTTTGCAGCGCCGAAATGGTCGAACGGACCTTTGCCGATTGGAACGACTTGGTTTGCAAGGTATGTGAGGCTGCCGAGGGAGCGGTTACAGGAAGTTAGGACATATATGGGCTTTGGTGCGAGGAAGCCGTTTAACTTAAAGCTATCTCGTGGGAGATTACAGGATATCGCTTATGTGGCCTATTTGGAGGGAGAGGGTTTTGGGGTCGCTGGGGTAATAGAGCCCACGCAAGGTATGACGTATGATTTGCCGCTGTTTATCGAAGGCATAAACTGCAATTGGGAATCTGCCGTTTGGCGTGAGGATGGAAAGCTTCAGCACTTTGGAGTTTTTGAGGGGAAAGGGATAGCGAGGCTTGATGTGACGAAAGGAGGGAGGTTTTATGCGGGGAACGTGATCATGGCGGGGGATCCGGAAATCCGCCTGTCTATATTGCGTTGGGACGAAAATGGAATCGCTATCGAGGCGAACAACCCAACTGATTCCGATATCGAGACGCTCATAGAAACGCCTCCGGAGATTTTGGGCAGGTATCGCCTTTGCAAGAGGGTGAAGATCGCTGCCGGAAGCACGGTCAGGCTTGAATTCGGAAGGAGGTGAGAAGAAAAAGAGGATCTCTTGTAGGGGCAACCCCCTGTGGTTGCCCAAAAACAGGGCAGGCACAGGGGCCTGCCCCTACAAGGATATGTTCCCATGAACATGGTCCGCGGAAACATGAGGTTCACCAAGTTATAAGCACTGGGGAAAGACGCTGATGCGTAACCTCGCACAACCCATCGGTATAAGGACGATCTCCTCAACAGGCTCATCGGAGGAAACAGGACTTTCTGGCAACGGGCCGACGATTCCGCCGATCATCGTCCAATGTGGGATGCGCTTGCCTTTCGCCCGAATTTCAATAGGGGTGCTATTGGGGGTGAAGGGTTGTGCCGAAAGCGGTTTCGGTTTACGGACGACCTCAAACGATCTTTCGGGCTGCTTCAAGTCGACGATGAGCCCGTAGTTCCAAGGCGTTGTTGGGAAAACCTCCCACGCCGTCCAATCGCCTCGCTCGTTATAACTTTCCCAGCGCTCGCCGATTTTCAGCGAGAACCAGAGAGGTCCGTAGCGCACCGATACGGCGTTATGCTGCTTTTCCCATACCTTAACCTGCAATCGCATCGGCATCCGAAGCAGTATGAGATCCCCATCGTTCCACTGCCGCTCCAAGATAACGAAGGAATTCGGCTTCATTTGCGCATTTAGCTGGCGTCCGTTGACCGTCACCGTCGCGCCTTCGCACCACGATGGGATGCGCAGCGTCAACGGGAAGCGGACGGACTTCGGGGTTTGCAGCGCGATGCGAACCGTTTCGTCGAATGGGTAGTCGGTGTCAAGGTCCAGCCGTATGGTATTTCCTTCGCCGACCCTTGCCCTCACCTCGCATGGGGCGTAGAGCACTGCTGCCAGCCCGTTGTTTGGGGTTGCCATCCACAGGCCCTCGGCGAAGCTCGTCCAGCCAAGGCCGTGGTTGTGTTGGCAGCAGCGATAGGTCTCGAAAGGCTCGTAGGAGAGCATAGTTCCGGCGTTTTGCAGGTAGGGCGCTTTGTTGCCCCGGTCAAGCTGTGCCATGTTCGGCGCCGTCAGGTAATGCAGGGCTTTATAGTCGGGCGTGAAAGCGGCGGGGAAGGAGTTGAAGGCGATCTCCTCGGCGCGGTCCGCCCATATGCCGTCGCCGGTGATGCGGGTAAGCATGATATGGCTGCGGATGAATTCGGCCATGCTGCATGTTTCCGCCGCCTGTTGTGGTCCTGTATATCCAGGACGGCAGTTCTCATCTGCGCCGAACATTCCTCCCGGCACCTGCCCATAGATTTCCATCACTGTCTCGTAGTTGCGGATGGTGGCGTTAAGATAGCGGACATCTTTTGCGACTTGCCAGAACTGGGCCGGCTCGCGGAAGCCCTGGCAGATGTTAACCCCATGCCAACTGGCGATTTCACGTGCCCAAGGGGCGGTGCGTTCGTGGACGATATATGCGAGGTCGATCAGCCACGCTTCGTTCGTTCGATTATAAAGCCAGAGTATGCTATCGAGCAGATCGCCGCCACGAACATGTTGCCATCCCCCGCCTTTATGGGGGGACAGGAAATCCTCGAAGGGGATTGTCATAAGCCAGCGGCAGAACCTCAGCATGAACGGGATAACCCGATCATCGCCCGTTGCTTCATAGTGGGTCCGCAGGACATCCAATGCAAGCATATGGGGCCACAAGTCGCGGTTGCGCCAGTTTTGGCGCGGGCCGAAGTAGCCGCTTTCCTCTTGGCTTAGCAGGATGGCTTCGATCCATCGGCGGGCTTCGGAGATGAGCCGTTCGTCGCCAAGCATATAAGCCAGTGCTGTGAAACCGCGCAGCCAATAAGGCAGCTCCTCCCAGTGGGAATGCCCCTCTCCCTTCGGGTTCGCCCATGCATTTCCCTCCCATTTGCACCAAGGGCTGATTTCGGGCAGCTTCCCAAGCAATCCGCTTCCCATTAGCCTCATTTGAGTTTCGAGCCAACCTTTCGGCTTTATGCTGCCTGTTGGGAGTTTGATAAGGGGCGACGGCGAAAGGGGCGGACGGTTGCCCACATAGAGCTCGTTTATACCCTCTGCAGGCATTCGCTCCACAACCGATATTCCCTCGCACGTTGCCATGTTGCCCATGCATGCAATGGCGAACAGCATTATCAATGCATCATCACCTCCTCCGGCGCCGTTCTTCATTCTAACGCAACGAAAGGCTTTCTGTCAAGTAGGGGCAGGCCCCCGTGCCTGCCCATGATTTTTGGCAACCACCAAAAGAGAAATTGCGGAAGGCGAATGGCGAAAAGCGAAAAGCAAAATATGGAGCTACATAGTCTTTTCAATTTCGCAATTCGCATTTCGCAATCTTTCTGGGTTGCCCCTACAATCCCGAATTCCCCATGGGTAACACAGTCAGCCAATCTGGAATAGGCCGCTTGACAGAGTTCCGCTCATTGTGTTATTATATAAATTAGTTAGCTCTTAATGCAACCATCGTTCGCAGCTTTAGCATCCCATGATAGGAGGTGGAGGAGGTTTGAGTGGGACAGATCCTCGTTCCGAGGCGATCGAGCAACTCCGTATCCTGAGAAGGGGAACGGTATCCATCATATCGGAGGAGGAGCTTTTGGGGAAATTGGAGAGGTCTCTTTCAGAAGGCAGGCCTCTTGTCGTGAAGCTCGGGGTGGATCCATCGAGGCCCGATATACACCTCGGCCATTCGGTTCCTCTAAGGAAGCTCAGGCAATTCCAGGATCTCGGGCACGAGGCCGTTCTCGTCATAGGGGATTTCACGGCGAGGATAGGGGATCCGAGCGGGGCATCGGAAACAAGGCCTATGCTCTCCAAGGAGGAGGTCATGGCGAACGCTGAGACATACACGAGACAAGCGAAGAAGATCCTGGATCCGGAGAGGACGAGGATAGTGTTCAATGGAAGCTGGTTCGAGAAGATGGGGTTTGAGAAGGTCCTCGATCTTTCTTCGAAATACACCGTTGCGAGGATGCTCGAAAGGGACGACTTCTCCAAAAGGTTCAGGGAAGGGCGCCCGATAACCATAACCGAGTTCATATACCCGTTGCTCCAGGGATACGACTCCGTGGAGCTCGGAGCTGATGTCGAGATAGGAGGGACGGATCAGCTCTTCAACCTCCTGGTAGGTAGGGATCTTCAGAGGGAGTATGGGCAGGAACCGCAGGTAGTTATGACCTTGCCGCTTCTGGTTGGGCTCGATGGGAAGGAGAAGATGAGCAAGAGCCTCGGGAACTACGTGGCCGTTGAGGATCCCCCCGATGAGATGTTCGGGAAGCTCATGTCCATCCCCGACGATATAATGCTCGACTACATGAGGCTCCTCTTGGATGCAGCGGACGAGGAGATAACGGAGGCGGAGGAGGGGTTGAGGGATGGGACCATTCATCCGAGGGATCTCAAGGCGAGGATAGCTGAGAGGATAGTGGCGATGTATCATGGAGAGGATTCGGCTAAGGCTGCCGCTGAGAGGTTTGACAGGATATTCAGGATGGGGGAGATACCAAAGGATGTGGAGCTCATAACGATACCTCCGGAGAAGGCGCCGGAGGGGATTGCGGAGATAGAGGATATCCTCGTCGCAGCCGGACTTGTCAGGAGCAGGAGCGAGGCGAAGAGGCTTATCCTTCAGGGGGCTATAGAGGTCGATGGTCGGAAGGTGGAAAATCGGTCGTATACGATAGATATAACGAAGGAGCGGACGCTGAGGGTTGGGAAGAAGAGGTTTGTCAGGATCTTAAGGGGATGATCTAAAGATGATGCGGGTTGGGATAATAGGGCTTCCGAATAGCGGGAAGTCAACGCTCTTCAATGCCCTTACGGGTGGAAACGTCCCTGCCGAAAGCTATCCGTTTTGCACCTTGGAACCAAACGTAGGGGATGTTCCAGTCCAAGACGAGAGGCTCGATAGGATAGCGGAGATAGTGCATCCACCAAAGGTGACATATGCCTCCATAGAGTTCCTCGACATGCCAGGGCTTGTGAAGGGGGCAAGCCATGGAGAGGGGCTTGGAAACCTCTTCCTATCCCATATGAGGAATTCCGATGCCATCCTCCATGTCTTGAGATGCTTCTCGGATAAGGGCGTGGCACATGTCATGGGGGATATCGACCCGGTAAGGGATGCAGAGGTCGTGAACACCGAGATCCTCCTGGCCGACCTCGAGATAGTGGAGAGGAGGATAGAAAGGAAGGGGAGGTTAGCGAAGTTCGGGGACGAGGAGGCCAGGGAGGAGTTGGAGGTCCTCGAGAGGATAAGGGAGATCCTGGACGAGGGCAGGGTATCGCCGGAGCTCTCGGAGCTTTCCGGGAAGGTAGAGGATCTCCCACTTCTTTCGCCAAAGCCGACGATCTATATCGCTAATATCGGGGAGGAGGAGATAGGGAAGGGGGTTGGAAAGGATCTTGCGAGGAAGCTCGGGGTATCCGAAGATCGGGTGATAGAGGTGTGCGGGAAGCTCGAGGCGGAACTTAAGGGGATAGAGCCTGAGGAAAGGAAGGGATTAATGGAGGCCTTCGGGATAGGGGAGGATGCGCTGAAAAGGGTGGTCTTGAGATGCTACGAGCTCCTCGGCCTCATTACCTTCTTCACCATAGTAGGGAGGGAGGCCAGGGCATGGCCGGTGAAGAAGGGGACAAGGGCCCGGGAAGCCGCCGGGAGGATACACACGGATATGGAGAAGGGATTCATAAAGGCGGAGGTCGTATCCTACGAACAACTCCTCGAAGCGGGATCCGTCGCCGCCGCCAGGGACAGGGGATACGTGAGGGTGGAGGGAAAGGATTACGAGATAAGGGATGGGGACATCATAACGTTCAGGTTCCATAGCTGATATCCGGCTAATAGGGCCAGTTGGCAAGATCTACCTTGATGGATTAAACTAAAATCTGAGGAGGTGACAGGGGGGTGAGGAAGCCGAAAGGCAGGAGGGGGTTCGTCGAACCATACGACCTCGACGCCGATAGGACGTGGATCTCGGATGATAAGAAATGGTATGCCGGCAGGGTCAGATCCGGTCAGGAGGATAAGGTCGCGGAGAGGCTTAGGAAGAAGGGGATTTATGTTTTCATACCGAAGATAAAGGTAGATGGATTGAAGACGAGGGGACGTCCGAGGATGAGGCCTCTTTTCCCAGGATATCTGTTCATGAAGACCTCGATGAACGAACGCATATGGTTTAGGATAACGAGGACTACGGGATTTATAGGGCTTTTAGGGATTAGGAATAAACCCCTGCCCATACCCGAGGAGGAGATGAACCCGCTTTTCGAGGTGAACGGGAAGAGGAAGGAGGAGATATTCTCGGTTCCGGTGAACCCCGGTCAAAAGCTCAGGGTTATTAGGGGACCTTTTATGGGGAAGGAGGGGATATGTAAGGAGGTATCGGCGAAGAAGGGGATTATAAGGATGGAGATAGAGGTATTCAGGGATAGGAAGGACCTCGTGGAATTAAACATAGGAGACGTGGAGCAGGCATAATGAACTAAGATATAGGGGGAATAGGGATTTGGATTGAGAAGACGGTTCCTTTGCCGAGCTCCGAGCGGATCTCTATCTCGCCTCCGTGGTCCTTGATTATCCTCCTCGTCACGTGCAGTCCGAGTCCGGTTCCGTGGGCTCTCGTTGTGAAAAACGGCTCGAATATCCTCGGCAACATCTCCTCCGGTATGCCAGGGCCGGTATCCTCCACCTCCAAGATGGCCTTCTCGCCCCTGAAGTAAGTCCTTACCTCTATAGCCCCTCCTGTTGGTTCGAGGACGTTTATCGCATTCTCAACGAGGTTTATTATGACCTGGTATATCTGATCGGGATCTATCGGAATAACTGGGATCGATGGATCTACATGATAGCTGAGCACTATCCCTTTCTCGTGGGCTTTGTAAGACATAACCGTTATGGCCTTCTTGACGATCTCATTTAGGTCCGAGGGCTTTAGGGATGGAGGGGATGGGTTTGTATAATCGAGCATGTTCGCTATTATCCTCTCGAGCCTGCTCACCTCCTCTATTATTATCTTCACATATGGCCTTATTGGATCGTTAGGCCCCGCCTTCCTGTCCATTATCCTCGCAAATCCCCCTATCGAGACAAGGGGGTTCCTGAGCTCGTGGGCGACGACCGCCACCATCTCACCGAGCGCAGACATCTTCTCCCTCTCCGCCATCTTCCTCGCCTGTTCCCTTATGTAGTTTCCAGCCTCCTCGAGCTCCCTTATCTTCTCCTGCAGGTTCCTGTAAAGCTTCGCGTTCTCTATAGCCACCGCCGCCTGGTTAGCCAATATCCTCAGAACCCTGATCTCCTCATCCCCTATCCCTTTCTTCCCCTCCTTTCCTTTCGATGTATATACGGACATGATCCCGACCATATCTTCCTTCGATATGAGAGGGATGTATATGGCAGAATAGGGGAATGGCTTCTCACCCTCCAACCTCATTGCATCTCTTTCGAAGATGAAGATATCCGATATCCCCTCCTCATGCTTCACCACCTCCTCCCCTATCCCATATATCGCCGCAACCTTCAGCTCCTTAGAGGCCGGGTCGAGCAGTCGGACTATCGTTCCGTCGGCCGATATAACCCTCGCGGCGCTTTCGGCGAGGAGGGCAAGCAATGCATCGAGGTCGAAGGTGGACGAGGCCATCAGCCCTACCTCGTATACCGCCCTTTCCTTCAGCAACGCATCCTTTATCTCCGAGTAGAGCCTCGCCGTGTCTATGGCTATAGCAGCGTGGTCGCAGAATGCCATGAGGAGGTCCACGGCTTCCTGGGATATAGGGACCTTGTTAAAGGCATTGTCCGCAACTATAACCCCTATAACCCTGCCCCTTACTATGAGCGGGACGACAACGCATTCGTCCGTCGGTCCGAGTATGCCAAGGAGTATCGGAGAGATCCCTTCATCCGTCGATCTCCATATTATAGGCCTTCCCTCGATCACAGCCCTTGATAGGATCCCTCCCTCCCGATCTATCGCTATCTCAACCCCCTTAACCCTTCTGTTTATCTCCGAATCGGAGATGGTTCCGAACTCTATCATCTCATCAAGGGTTGAGTATATACTGGAGACCTCGCTCCATATCCTATATGCTTCCTCAACGGATGATGGACCTATCGCCATCTCCCCTATGAGCTTATCGCCGCTCTTGTTGGAAAGGAATAGGAAGGCCCTGTTGAATCCGAGCCCATGCCCGGCCGTTATACACGTTAATATCGCATATAGCCTCCTCTCCAGCTCTATATCCTTTTGGACAAGGGATGTTATCTTGAAGAGGAGCTCCATCTGCGTTATCTTAGCCTTGAGGATCTCATTCGATTTCCTCAGCTCCTCCTTCCATGTCTCCGTCCTCCACTCCATCACAAGCTCCTTCATGACGGCTCTTAGGACGTTGGCAGCCTCCTTAAGCTTCGGCATGGGTATGGGAATAGCGTGCTCCATCGCTTTCTTTGTGGATTCCGGATCGAGCCCGAGATCCCTTTCTAAGTTCCGGGCTATGAGGTCCCTTTCCCCTTCCCCGTAGCATGAACAAAGGACGAAGGACATCGTTCCAGGCTCTGGGGATTCGTCGAAGGAAAACCCAACGCACCTCATCCCTAAAAGGCATTCGAGTTCCACGCATTCTCCTGGTTCCGAACAGAGCCTCTTCCTCATCTCCTCCAAGGAGGCCATGCATATCTCCTTCCCCCTAGAGGAAGTGAGTATATGGCGGCAGATATCCTCTTCCTTCCTCCCCCTTGCCGTCACGATCCTCCCATCTGGATATATGGCGTTTATCCTTATCCCCGTTACATATGCAAGGCTTTTGCAGAACCTCAAAAGCTTCCTTATATCCATCCTCCTCCACCGACCTTTTAAATGAGAAGGGCGCTGTCCTTAACTATATCCCTGTCTATCGACTCCAGTGCCTTCCTTATCTTAACATGGAGCTGAACCGGGGTTTCAGGACATTCCGTTATCTGTCTCATCAGGTCTATGAGCCTCCTCATAGCCCTTATCAGATCTCCCTCATGGCCTCCGTAATCCCTATCCACGATCTCCTCCCATGTCCCCTCTCCCGAGGCCCAGTTATATACGGGGATTAAGTAGGATGTGTGGATGGATACGGGATCGTAGACCTTTATCTGTTCCTGAGCCGATTCTATCCTTTCCTTTATCGATTTGATGTAGAGGAGGGCCCTCCTTATCCTTTGTTTGGATTTAAGGAAGTCCTTCTTAGAACCTTCCTTCTCCATCCCCCTCGGTTCCTCTATCAGGCAGGAGAGAACCGCCGCGATCTCTGGGGGATCCAAGGGATCCAGAACCCCGGAGAAGACGGTTTCCACAACCATGAGTTCGTTATCGTGTCTTATATGGGATATCATCCTTCCCTTCTCGGAGAGCTCTCCGTCGACGATATATCCAAACCTTTCAAGCAGTTCCATCATCCTCAGAAACTGGTTCCAATAGCTGTTCTTCAAGCTATCCAGCTCTTGCTTTTTCCTCTTTATCCTCCTCTCCTCTTCCTTTATCTTCCTGTATATCCTCCTGCATCTCTCCTGTGACTGGCAAATGTGGCATGGTAGGCTTTCCTCTTCCCCCGCCTTTTCGATTTCGAGCCTCCTCAGCTCCTCCCATATCCCTCCCATCTCCATGAGCTTTTCCTTTATGTCCTTCCTCCTCTTCCCAGGGGCTTCCTCCTTTAAGGCGAGGAGCTTTTGTTCTAAAGGAAATGGGGGTATATGGGAGAGGATCTTCTTTATATCCTTTAATGGGACGTGTGCTATTATCGGATCGGGGAACAGTATATCCGCGATCACCCTCCCCTTCCTCGAGATCCTCGTCCCGAGGAGCACCCCGATGCTTCCCTTAGATCTCTTCCTGACCAAAACGACGGACCCTGGGGGAGCGGAGAGAAGCTCCTCCTCCGAAAGGAAGGAGCCCGGCATATCCCTTGAGGCCTTAAACGGCTCTTTCGTTTCCATATATCTCATGAGCTTCTCGAAATCGGGGCAGTTGGCCTTGGATATGATCCTTTCCATGTGTGCCTCGGCCTTCGATATCTCAGACCTCATCCTCGTTATGGCCTTGTTGTTTTGGAACTGTCCGAAGCTCGATTCTATGTTCTTCCTTATCAGGTCCATATCGTGGTTGTAATGATGGTAAAGAAGCGCTGCGGAGCTATAGCTTATCCTGAACCAGCTGACCACCGGCTCCGGATCCGCGTTTATAAGATCTATGGCGTTTTGGAGGTCCTCCTCCGATGTTATGGCTATGAGGCACTTGCCCTCCGGATCTATCCCCCTCCTCCCAGCCCTTCCCGCCATCTGGGTTAACTCGTTCTTCATAAGCCTTCTGAACCCGAAGTCCGTCCTCTTCCTTAAGCTGCTTATGAAGACGGCTTTCGCCGGCATATGTATCCCCAAGCTCATCGTCTCGGTGGCGAAGACCACCCCGACAAGCCCCTCCTCGAACAGGATCTCGGTCAGCCTCTTCATAGCCGGGAGGATCCCGGCGTGATGGATTCCAACGCCCTTCCTTAACCCCTCTATTATAAGGGAGTTAAGATCCGTTCCGGTGGATGCCGAGGGATTGTTCTCGAGGAACTCCTGGATGATCCTCTCCACCCTCGCCCTGCTTTCCTTGTTTATAAGCGGCGGGGCATGGTCCAGGAAATCCATGAGCGCGTTCTCGCATCCTATCCTGCTGAATATGAAGTATATGGCCGGAAGCCATCCTCTCCTCTTCATCTCCTCAACCATCGATACGTGGTCCAAGGTCCTTCTCCTTTCGATCCTTGGGATCCCGAGCTTCTTTACGTCCAAGCCCTTTCCGGCCCCCTCGGGAACGGGGATCGCCTTTCCGGATGGCAGGACGAACAGGTATTGTAAGGGAACGGGCCTTTCGAAATGCTTTATAGGGACTATCGTCCTATGCGCTGTGGAGATCCAGTCCGCTATCTCGTCCACGTTGCTCACGGTGGCCGAAAGGGCGATTATCAAGATGTGCTTGGGACAGTTGACCACGACCTCCTCCCAAACCGTCCCCCTTCCCTCATCCCCCATGTAATGGCATTCATCGAGGACTATGTATCCGACCGAAGAGAGATCCTCTTCGAAGAGGAGGTTCCTTAGGATCTCGGTGGTCATGATGACGACGGGGGCCTTCGGGTTTATCTTGACGTCCCCTGTAACTATCCCAACGTTTTCCTCCCCGAACTTCCTGCCGAAGTCCGAGTATTTCTGGTTGCTCAAGGCCTTAAGTGGGGTCGTGTATATTATCCTCTTCCCCTCCATGAAGGAGAGGTAGATGGCGAATTCGGCTATGAGGGTTTTCCCAGCCCCCGTTGGCGCGGAGACTATAACGGAATCCCCCATCGCTATCCTCCTCATTGCCTCTATCTGGAAATCATCGGGATGAAAAGGGTATCCCGACATGAAGTCGAGGATTAGGTCGTCGATCTCTCTATTCATCCGCTTTCTCCTTCACCTCGCATATCAGCTTTCCCCTTTTAAGCCTTACATGGACCTCTTCTCCTTCGGAGACCTGGGATTGATCTTTTACGATCGTTCCGTCCGGGAGGGTTGTGATGCTGTAGCCCCTTGATAGGACGAGGAATGGGTTTAGCGCCCCGATTTTCCCCGTGATCTCCGCAAGCTTCCTCCTCCTCTCATCTAAGATCCTCCTTATAGAATCCTCCATCTCTCCCACGAGATCGTCTATCCTCTGTTCGTATTCGTTCAGGATCTCCTTGGGCCTTGTCATGGCCTTAGAGGAGGAGAGGGTGGTTAGCTTTAGCTTATAGGATGTGAGGAGGTGTGATATGGTGGCCTTCATCCTCGTCTTTAGCTCCGATATCCTCCCGAATAACTCCGATATGCTTGCCGTTGCTATTTCCGCCGCTTGGGAGGGGGTTGCAGCCCTGATGTCGGCCACGAGGTCGACTATGGTCACATCTATCTCATGCCCGACCGCCGAGATAACGGGGACCCTCGATCCGGCGACGGCCCTTGCCACCCCCTCGTCGTTGAATGCCCATAGGTCCTCCGCCGATCCGCCTCCCCTGGCGACTATTATGACGTCCACATCTTCTATCCTGTTCAGTTCCTCTATGGCTTTTATTATCAGGGGGGGTGCATCCTCCCCCTGGACGAGGACCGGCCTTAAGAGGATCCTTACCCCTGGGAACCTCCTTGAGGAGACCGTTATTATGTCCCTTATAGCTGCTCCTGTTGGGGATGTGACAACCCCTATCCTCCTTGGGAAAAGTGGGGGTTTCCTTTTCCTGGATGGGTCGAAAAGCCCTTCTTGGGCGAGCTTCATCTTGAGATGCTCGAGGGAGACCAATATGGATCCTATTCCGGAGGGTTCAACCCAAACGGCCTTTAGCTGATATTCCCCCCTCCTCTCGTATACGGAGATGCTTCCATATGCGAGGACCTCCATCCCGTCCTTCAAGTCGAGCTCTATTTGCGATGCATAGTTTCTGAAGATAACCACGTTTATCTGGCTTTCCATGTCCTTTAGGGTGAAGTAGATGTGGCCTGGGATCGAGATCCTCAGGTTCGATATCTCCCCCCTGACCCAGACTTCTGGGAACCCGCTTTCGAGGAGCGACTTTATCTCCCTGGTGAGCTCGCTCACCTCGTAAATGTGTCTTTCAAAGAATGACATATCCTCTTTCTTCCTAACCCGCGCCCTGCTTCGGCTCCACGCTTATCTTTATCCCCGTCTTCTTCTTCCCCTCCCCCACGTCGAGGTCGACGAAGCTCGGGGCGCATACGAGATCCATCCCCTGGCGTGCGACCATAAGCCGGGCTATCGCTATGGCCTTTATGGCCTGGTTAAGGGCTCCGGCCCCGATCACCTGGAGGTCGGCCTTCCCCTCCTCCTTCACCACCCCAGCTATGGCTTTGGCGACGGATCTCGGGATCGATTTAGAAGAGACCTTAAGGATGCTCAAGAGGATCACCCGCTTCCTTTACCTTTATCCTCTTTATCGACTCGGCTTTTCCGGTTTCCTCCGATATATCCACCAGAACCCCACAAAGCAAAGGGTCCCCTTTCCCTACCTCCCATCTTTCGGGAAGATGGGTTAGGAACCTCCTTAGGATCGGACCCCGGCTAAGGCCTATTATGGTATCCGAAGGCCCTGTCATCCCAACATCCGTTATATAAGCCGTTCCGCCAGGGAGTATCCTCTCATCGGCCGTTTGGACATGGGTATGGGTTCCTATGACGCAGCTCACCTTCCCGTCCAGGAACCATCCCATGGCCATCTTCTCCGATGTCGCCTCCCCATGCATGTCCACCACTATGATGTTCGTCTTGCCCCTCATCCTATCCACCTCGGGTTCGATGGTCCTAAAGGGGCAGTCTATCGGATCCATGAAGACCCTGCCCTGGACGTTTATGACCCCTACCTCTTTCCCCTTGCAGTTAACCAGACAGGAGCCCCTCCCGGGGACTCCAGGGGGATAGTTCAAGGGCCTGAGGAGCCTCTCCTCTTTGTCCATGACCTCGTATATCTCCTTCCTATCCCATATATGGTTTCCCGACGTCACGATGTCTATCCCTGAGCTCAGAAGCTCCTCGAGAACGCGGGGGGTGATTCCGAAGCCCCCGGCAGCGTTCTCACCGTTGGCCAATACGAGGTCGACGCCGTATTGTGTCCTCAGCTTCGGTATCAGCTGAGAACATATCTGCCTTCCCGGCCTTCCAACCACGTCCCCTACGAACATTATCCTCATTTCGCGTAATCCACGGCCCTTATCTCCTTTATGACAACGACCTTGACCTGGCCTGGGTAATCCGCCTCCTGCTCTATCTTCCTCGCTATCTCCCTTGCCAGGAAGGAGAGCTCCTCATCGGATATCTTCTCCGGCTCGACCACGACCCTTATCTCCCTTCCGGCTTGGATGGCATAGGATTTCGAAACCCCTTCGAAGGAGTCGGCTATGGCCTCAAGGCGTTCAAGCCTCTTTATGTATCTCTCGAGCGATTCCCTCCTCGCCCCCGGCCTTGCAGCCGAAAGCGCATCGGCAGATGAGACGAGTATATCCACCAGCGTTTCCGGCTCGACCTCCCCATGGTGGGCGGCTATGGCGTGCACGACCTCCTCCGGCTCCTCATACTTCCTCGCTATCTCCGCACCTACGAGCGCATGGCTCCCCTGCATCTCCTGTTCCGCGGCCTTTCCTATGTCGTGGAGAAGGGCTGCCCTTTTTACGAGCTTCGGGTCGAGCTTAAGCTCCGAGGCCATCATGGAGGCGAGGAAAGCGACCTCCTTCGAATGCTGGAGGACGTTTTGGGCATAGCTCATCCTGTATTTCAGTTTCCCGACCATCCTTACAAGCTCTGGGTGAAGCCCGTCGATCCCGAGCTCGAGCACCGCCCTCTCCCCCTCCTCTATTATCGACTGCTCCACCTCCTTCCTGACCTTTTCCACGACCTCTTCTATCCGCGCCGGATGTATCCTCCCATCCGATATCAGCCTCTCCATAGCGATGCGAGCTATCTCCCTCCTCACCGGGTCGAATGCGGAGAGGGCTATGGTCTGAGGCGTATCGTCTATTATGACGTCCACACCCGTTGCGCTTTCGAACGCCCTCAGGTTCCTTCCCTCCCTCCCTATTATCCTCCCCTTCATCTCCTCGTTGGGAAGGGAAACCACGGATACCGAAACCTCGGCCACGTATTCGGAGGCACACCTCTGGATGGCCGTGGCTATTATCTCCTGCGCTTTCCTCTCGGCTTCCTCCCTCGCCTCCTCCTCGATCCTCCTTATAAGGACGGCCGCTTCCTTCCTCGCCTCCGATATCATGGATTCTATAAGGAGATCCTTCGCCTCCTTAGAGCTCATCCCGCTTATCCTCTCGAGCTCCTCCCTCCTCTTGTTTATCAGCTCCCTGAGCTCCGATTCCCTTTCCCTTAGGGACCTCTGAAGGGTTTCGAGTTCCTTCTCCCTCTCCTTTACCTCCCTTTCCTTCCTGTCCATCATATCGGCCCTTCGATTTAAGCTCTCTTCCCTCTGGAGAAGCTTCCTCTCGAGGTTCTGAAGTTCCACCTTCTTCTCCCTGTTCTGCCTTTCGAGCTCGCTCTTGAGCCTGTGAAGTTCTTCCTTTGCTTCGATAAGGGCCTCCCTCTTCTTCATCTCGGCCTCCCTCTCTGCATCCTCAAGGATCTTACGAGCCATGCTCTCAGCACCCTTCTTGCTCCAGGATGCCCAAAACAACCTCGTAAGGTATCCTACGATGAAGGAGGCAAGGGATGCTATTGCGATTCCAACGATGTTCATATCTGCGAATCCCCTCCCCTCTTCGCCTTTTTGTAAGGATTGGAGGAAAAATCTATCTGTAATTAGATTATACAAAATCTTCAGAGCGATGTCAAGATAAGCGCCCCTGAGCTCGTAATATGGGTTCGGGCAAAGCAAAAACAAATTGCGAAAGGCGGAAGGCGAATTGTGAAAAATGAAAAATGGTAAGCTGTCTTTTCGTAATCCGTTTTCGCAATCCGCAATCCGCATTTCGCAATTCGATATCCTTTGTAGGGGCAGGCCCCTGTGTAATAAACGTTGGAACGTTTGAACGTTTAAACGTTGGAACGTTTAACTGTAGGGGCAGGCCCCCGTGCCTGCCCATGATTTTGGGCAAACACCAAAAGAGAAATTGCGAAAGGCGAAATACGGAATGGATAACGCAGTCAACCGCCTCCTCTTGTTACGTCCCGTCTTTGCCTGGTTGTGTTAGTGAAGGAGAGACGGTAGAAGAAGCCTTGGGAAATATCCAGGAAGCGATTGAACTGTATCTTGAGCCAGTGGAAGATGATCTGGTCATAGAAGAGACCGCGCTGGTTCAGGAGATCGAATTGTGAAAGTGCCCATTCGATTACAGAAACGCATAGGGAATGAAGTGCTTAAGATAACGGTGCCAGCGCACGTCCAGTCAAACGCTCTACCTTGGCGCACATTGCCATTGTGGATAACGGCCGATTCACTGCCATGGTCTTCCCTATCCCAGCTTGTGTCTGAACTTCGGAGCCAGGAACCCTTGACATTTCTTGCTTTTATGGTATAATTTAGGATAAGGCATAGGAAAGGAGGATGGTGGCTTATGGCTTTGGTTTCGAGGAGGGTTGTCCTTCGCTTTCCTCCACAGATCGTGGAAAAGCCTATAATATGTTATCTGTCCAAGGATTACAATCTCATCTTCAACATCTTGAAGGCGAACATAACGCCTGAGGAGAAGGGGATCATGATCATGGAGCTAACCGGGGAGGAGGGGGATTACGAAAAAGGGATAAGATATCTGGAAGGGCTTGGGGTGGATGTGCAGCCCTTATCCCAGGACATAATATGGGTTGAGGAGAAGTGCACCCATTGTGGGGCGTGCGTTGGCTTCTGCCCATCCGGCGCCCTTTATATCGCCGATAGGGAGGGGATGAGGATAGATTTCGATCCCTCCAAGTGCATAGCGTGTGAGGTATGCCTTACGGCATGTCCTCCGAGGGCGATGGAGCTGAGGTTCTGATGTATTATTTCGAGGAGAGAGGATATAGGAAGAGGGTAGGGGGAGGCCTTAGAAGCTTTCGGGTTACGGTCGGGGAGACGGACCTATTTATAAGGGCCGACAAGGATCTTAAGGGGATGGTGGAGGGGATGGTGAGGAAGGTAAGGGCCGAGCTCGAGGGATACATAGCGATGGATCCATGGTTTGCCCTTTCCCTTTCTCCATATCCCGTTTCTCCTTTTGCTCCGGGGATAGTCAGGGATATGGCTGAGGCATCCGCCTTAGCCGGGGTTGGGCCCATGGCCGCCGTTGCCGGGGCGATAGCGGAACATATAGGGAGGGGGCTTATGGAGGTATGTGAGGATGTCATAGTTGAGAACGGTGGGGATTTGTTCATAAGGTGTTCCGTTCCCATCGTTGTGGCGATCCTCGCCGGCAACTCCCCTATAAGCGGGAGGATAGGGATTCTCGTGGATCCATCGGATGAGCCGGTTGGGATATGCACGTCCTCTGGGACGGTCGGCCATTCCCTATCCTTCGGGAAGGCGGATGCGGCCACCGTCGTTTCGAATTCTGCGGCGATAGCCGATGCTGCTGCAACGGCCGTGGGGAATGTGGTGGTGGATGAGGGGGACATAGAGGCTGGGCTTCTTTTGGCCAGTTCGATAAAGGGGGTAAGGGGTGCTGTTGTGGTGAAGGGGGGGAGGGTTGGGATCTGGGGGGAGTTAAAGCTTATTCCCGTAAGCTCTCCTCGATCATGGTTTGATTCCACTTGAATAGATCGATCGGATATGTTAAAATATATATGAAAGCGCATGTCGGGGCGTAGCGCAGCCCGGTTAGCGCGCGTGCCTTGGGAGCACGAAGTCCCCAGTTCGAATCTGGGCGCCCCGACCACGCGCCTGTAGCTCAAGAGGAGAGAGCGTCAGCCTTCTAAGTTGAGGGTTGCAGGTTCGAGTCCTGCCAGGCGCGCCATGGCGAGCGTAGCTCAGCGGTAGAGCGCTGGACTGTGGATCCAGGTGTCGCGAGTTCGAATCTCGTCGCTCGCCCCATTTCTCCGAGGGAAAGCGCCCGTAGCTCAGGATGGATAGAGCGGCGGACTTCGAATCCGTAGGCCGAAGGTTCGAGTCCTTCCGGGCGTGCCAAAGGGTGCGCCTGTAGCTCAGAAAGGATAGAGCGGCGGACTCCGGATCCGCATGTCGCAGGTTCGAATCCTGTCAGGCGCACCAATATATGTGCGCCGTTAGCTCAATGGGTAGAGCAATGGACTCTTAATCCATAGGTTGAAGGTTCGAGTCCTTCACGGCGCACCATTTCCAAGCGAGAGTGGCGGAATTGGCAGACGCGCTGGACTTAGGATCCAGTGGGGGGAAGCCCGTGCGGGTTCGACTCCCGCCTCTCGCACCAGCTTTGGAGGAGGGAGGGCTTGATACCTTGGATTTCAAATACGATCTAAGGCGTGAGGAGAACAAGGTTTATCTTGAGATAGAGATTCCTCCCGCCGAGGTCGACAGGCGCCTGGACGAGAAGCTGGAGGAGCTGAGGAAAAACAGCCAGGTCCCGGGATTCAGGGTTGGAAGGGCTCCGAGGGCTATAGTGGAGATGTATTATGGCAAGGCCGTGGCGAGCAAGGTCAAGATGGACCTATTAACGGAGGCTTCCACGGAAGCCATAGAGAGATGCGATATCACTCCCATATCCCCTCCGGATCTCGAGACCCCAGATGATCTCGTTAGAGGGCGCCCGTTCGTCTTCAGGATCTCCATGGACGTCCTGCCGGAGGCAAAGCTTGGGGATTATAAGTCCATAACCCTTGAGCCCGTGCCGCGAAGGGAGATAAAGGAGGAGGAAATAGAGTCGTGGATAAGGGATCAAAAGGAGAAGAGGACGGTCCTCCAGCCCGTTATGGATAGGGATACGGTCCAGATCGGGGATTTCGTCAGGATAAGCTACGAGGTCTCGGTGAACGGGGAGTGGAGGGACGACCTATCCGTCGAGGATATGGTGATCAGGGTCGAAGAGGGGGATAAGGTGCTTTCCCAAGCGCTTATAGGGGCCCACGCCGGGGAGACGAGGAGGATAAAGGTTCCTGAGGGGATGGGTTTTAAGGGGATCCCGGCCGAAGGGGACGTAGAGATGGTCGTGGCCATAAACGGCATATTTTCGGGGATAGAGGCAAGCGATGAGGATCTGATGAGGGAGTTCGGATGCGAGGATATGGATCAGCTCAGGGAGAAGGCGAGGGAGGAACTGGAGGGATTGGCGGAAGAGGAGAGGAGAAGGGCTATGAAGCGCCAGCTTTTGGAGAAGCTCCTCGAGATAAGCGAGGTCTCAATCCCGGATACGCTGATAGAGAGGAGGATTGAGCTTCTGAGCTTGCTCGGGCTCCCTCAGCACGAGCTCAGGAAGGCGGCCGAGATATACGAGAAGGAAAGGATCGTCTTGGATACCCTTGCCAGGGTTGAGGGGATATCGGTCTCCGAAGAAGAGGTTGAGAGTATGAAAGGGAGTTCGGAATCGAAGAGGGAGATAAGGGAGAGGCTTAAGAGGGAGAAGGTGCTCGATCACCTCCTGAATATCCTGACCTGTGAGGCAGGAGGTTGAATGCTATGCTCGTCCCGATGGTGATAGAGGAGACGGGAAGAGGGGAAAGGGCCTATGATATATACTCCAGGCTTCTTAAGGAAAGGATAGTCTTCATAGGATCTCCTCTCGACGACAACATAGCAAACCTCGTCGTTGCCCAACTCCTCTTCCTGGAATCCGAGAACCCGGATGAGAGGATCCAGCTCTTCATAAACAGCCCAGGAGGGTCTGTCTCGGCCGGCCTTGCGATATACGACACGATGCAGTTCATAAAGCCCGAGGTCCATACATACTGCGTAGGACAGGCTACGAGCATGGCCGCCGTCCTCCTCGCCGCCGGGACCCCGGGCAAGAGGTTCGCGCTCCCCAATGCCAGGATAATGATACATCAGCCGTGGGGAGGGATACAGGGGCAGGCGACGGATATCGGGATCCAGGCGAGGGAGCTGCTCAGGATAAGGGACGAGATAAACAAGATCCTTGCTAAGCACACGAAGCAGCCCCTCGAGAAGATAGAGAAGGACACCGACAGGGATTTCTACATGACGGCCGAGGAGGCCCTCGAATACGGGATAATAGACAAAATAGTGAACTCGAGGAAGGAGAATCTGGGCTGATGAGGAGGCTGGAGATCCGTTGCTCTTTCTGTCATAGAAGCGAGGAAGAGGTGGAGAAGCTTATATTCGTCCCGAATCCCCCTATATACATCTGCGACATATGCGTTAGGGAGTTCAACGAGCTTTTAAAGGGGAAGAAGGGGAAGGAGCGCCCGAACATAAAGGAGATCCCGACCCCGAGCGAGATAAAAAGGCAGCTCGACGAATACGTCATAGGGCAGGAGAGGGCCAAGAGGATACTTTCGGTGGCCGTCTATAACCATTACATGAGGATAAAGATGGGGAGGGAGGAGGGGGACGTCGAGTTACAGAAGAGCAACATATTGCTAATAGGCCCTACCGGGTGCGGGAAGACCTATCTTGCGCAGACCCTGGCGAAGATCCTCGACGTTCCGTTCGCCATAGCCGATGCGACCACCTTGACCGAGGCCGGATATGTAGGGGAGGATGTCGAAAACATACTCCTTTATCTCCTCCAGAACGCCGATTTCGACGTGGAGAGGGCGCAAGTAGGGATCGTATACATAGACGAGATAGACAAGATAGCGAGGAAGAGCGATAGCCCATCGATAACGAGGGATGTCTCGGGGGAAGGGGTCCAACAAGCCCTCCTCAAGATATTGGAAGGGACTGTGGCGAACGTCCCCCCACAAGGGGGTAGGAAGCATCCGCACCAGGAGTTCATAAGGATCGATACGACGAACATATTGTTCATATGTGGAGGGGCGTTCAATGGGCTTGAGAGGATAATAGCGAGGAGGATAGGGAAGAGGTCCATAGGGTTTGGGGCCGATATAAGTTCTAAGTCGGAGATGGATATAGGGAAGCTGTTCGAGTTGGTCGAGCCCGAAGACCTGCTGAAATACGGGATGATACCGGAGTTCATAGGAAGGGTTCCCGTCATAGCCACCCTCTACGATTTGACGGAGGAGGATTTATATAGGATCCTGGTGGAGCCGAAGAACGCCCTTGTGAAACAGTATGCGAAGTATTTCGAGATGGAGGGGGTGGAGCTCGAGTTCAAGGAGGAGGCGATAAGGTGCATAGTGAGGGAGGCCAAGGGGAAGGGGACTGGGGCAAGGGGTTTAAAGACCATAATGGAGAGGACGATGCTCGACCTTATGTTCGATCTCCCCTCTATGAAGTGGGTTAAAAAATGCATCATAACGCCGGATCTCGTCATGGGCAGGGGGAAGCCGATCCTCATCCCGAAGGATGAGGATCTTAAGATAGCATGATTTCTATCCCTCGTCTTTATGAGGGGGTGATTTCGGATGATCCTCAAGATAAGGGACAAGAAGGTATACATAAGCGATGAGCTTCCGGTTCTCCCTACTGGGAGGGAGGTCGTTCTCCCCTATTCCGTTGTCGATCTCGCGTTCGATAAGGATATAGCCATAGAGGGCATAGAGAGGGCGATGATGGGGAATAGGACCGTGTTCCTCGCCGTTCAGAGGGATGCGTCCTCGGACAAGCTTTCCCCCGATAACCTGCTCCAGATAGGGACTGTGGCGGAGATATTGAGGGCTGAGAGGCTCCCGGATGGGAAGATAAGGGTTTATGTTCAGGGCCTGACGAGGGCGAGGATAAGGGAGTTCATCCAATCCCAGAGCTTCTTCCAGGCGAAGGTGGAGCAGGTGGAGGAAAATTTCGTCATCGATCCATATGTGAAGGCCTTGATGAGGACGGTGATATCGAAGCTTGAGGAATACTCATCTTATAACAAGAAGATACCTCAGGAGCTCATAGTGTCCCTCTCCTCCATAGAGGATCCCGGAAAGCTATCCGATATAGTGGCTTCAAGGCTTCCCGGCCTTGAGCTCGAGGCGAAAAGGACCGTTTTGGAGACGGAGAACCCTGTGGATAGGCTCTTAAAGCTTATACAGATAATAGAGGGGGAGATAGAGATAGCGAATCTGGAGAAGGAGATACAGGAAGAGGTCAGGAAGAGGGTGGAGAAGTCCCAGAGGGATTACTACCTGTCGGAGCAGCTTAAGGTGATCCAGCAGCAGCTCGGCCGTGGGGACGAGCTATCCGAGATAGAGGAGCTCAGGGCTAAGATAAAGGAGGCGAAGATGCCCCCGGAGGTCGAGGAGAAGGCGATGAGGGAGCTCGAGAGGCTTGAGAAGATGATGCCGAACTCGGCCGAGGCGACCGTTTCCAGGACATACCTCGATTGGCTTATATCCCTCCCCTGGTCTATAAGGACGGAGGACAAGCTCGACATAGAGGAGGCGAGGAGGATCCTCGATGAAGATCACTATGGGCTTGAGAAGCCGAAGAACAGGATATTGGAGTATCTTGCCGTGAGGCATCTCTCCAAAGACCTTAAAAGCCCTATACTCTGCTTCGTAGGGCCGCCTGGGGTTGGAAAGACGTCCCTTGGGAAGTCCATAGCCAGGGCCCTTGGGAGGAACTTCGTCAGGGTCTCACTTGGAGGTGTCAGGGACGAGGCCGAGATAAGGGGCCATAGGAGGACATACATAGGTGCGCTCCCAGGGAAGATAATACAGGGGATGAGGAGGGCGAAGTCCAAGAACCCTGTCTTCCTATTGGACGAGGTCGACAAGATGAGCGTCGACTTCAGGGGGGATCCATCCGCCGCCCTCTTGGAGGTCCTCGATCCGGAGCAGAACCATGCCTTCAACGACCATTACATAGACGTCGACTTCGACCTATCCGAGGTCCTATTCATCACAACGGCTAATACGACCTATTCCATACCAGCCCCGCTCCTCGATAGGATGGAGGTGATACACCTTCCGGGATACACCGAGTATGAGAAGCTTAGGATAGCCCAGAAGTTCCTCATACCGAAACAGATAAAAGCGCATGGGCTCGATCCATCCAACATCACCATAACCCCTTCCGCTATCCAGCAGATAATAAACCGCTACACGAGGGAGGCCGGGGTCAGGAACTTGGAAAGGGAGATAGCGACGATATGCAGGAAGGTGGCTAAGGAGGTCGTAACGAAGGGGAAGGAGTTAAAGGTTAAGGTCACGGCCAGGAACATACATAAATTCCTCGGGCCCCCGAGGTTCAGGTATGCGGAGGCGATGGAGGAGAGCGAGGTAGGGATGGCTACCGGGCTTGCCGTGACGGAGGCGGGAGGGGATGTCCTCTATGTCGAAGCGACGGCTGTCCCGGGAAAGGGGAGGTTCGTCTTGACGGGAAAGCTCGGGGAGGTCATGAAGGAGTCGGCGCAGGCAGCCCTATCCTATATAAGGTCGAGGACCGAGATGCTGGGGATACAGAGGGATTTCTACAAGAAGTTCGATATACATATACATATCCCGGAGGGGGCGATCCCGAAGGATGGGCCGTCCGCAGGGATAACTATGGCGATAGCCATGATCTCCGCCCTTTCCAAGAGGCCTGTCAGGAAGGACGTAGCCATGACCGGGGAGATAACGCTCAGGGGGAAGGTCCTTCCTATAGGAGGGGTGAAGGAGAAGGTCCTGGCGGCACACAGGGCCGGTATAAGGACCGTTATACTCCCGAAGGATAACGAGAAGGATCTTTCCGAGATACCAAGGCCGATAAGGAGGCAGATAGAGCTCGTGCTCGTTAAGGAGATGGACGAGGTGATCGAGCTCGCCTTCGTGAAGGAAGAGAGGAGGGTGGCTGCATGAGAAAGGTCAGGCTTCTCACACCCGGCCCGACCCCAGTTCCTCCGGAAGTCCTCGCAGCGCTTGGATCCCCTCCCATACACCACAGGACCCCTGAGTTCCATTCCGCCTTAATGGAGGTCGAGGAGGGGTTGAAATACGTCTTCCAGACCCAGAACGATGTCATAATATTCCCTTCTTCTGGGACAGGGGCTATGGAAGCCGCCGTCGTCAACCTGGTATCGCCGGACGATAGGGTTTTGGTTGCGACGTGCGGGGTTTTCGGGGATAGATGGGTTAAGATCTTATCCTCCTACGGGGTGAAGCCGGATGTCCTTAATGTTGAGTGGGGGAACCCAATACCTCCGGAGGATTTGGGGAGGAGGGCGGTGGAGGGAGGGGCTAAGGTCGTGTTCACGACCCTCACGGAGACATCCACCGGCGTTACGAACGACGTAAAGGGGTTTGCCGATGTATTGAAGGGGAAGGATTCCATACTCGTCGTGGATGCCATAAGCGGGTTAGGGGCTACGGAGCTCCTCCAGGACGAGTGGGGGGTGGATGTCGTCGTCGCCGGGTCGCAGAAGGGGCTCATGCTTCCTCCAGGCCTCTCCTTTATATCCATGAGCGAGAGGGCATGGACCGTGGCGAAGGATTCCAGGCTTCCTAAGTTCTATTGGGATCTCTTCGAGATGAGGAGGAGGTTTGAGGAAGGAGGGGCTTATACTCCGGCCATATCCCTCATTATGGCCTTGAGGGAGTCGATAAAGCTCATAAGGACTGAGGGGCTTGAGAACGTGATAGGAAGGCATGCAAGGCTTGCGGCGGCGACGAGGGCAGCGGTCCAGGCGATGGGCCTTAAGCTGTTCGCTCCCAACGGGAACTGTAATTCCGTGACATCCGTTTGGCTTCCGGAAGGGATCGACGGTTCGGCGTTGACGAGGATGATGGATAGAAGATATGGGGTTACGATAGCCGGAGGGCAGGGGATCCTAAAGGGGAAGATATTCAGGATAGGGCATCTCGGGTTCGTGGACGAGGTGGATCTCCTCGGTTCCCTGGCCGCTCTCGAGATGGTCCTTTTGAAGCTCGGGTTCGGGCTCGAACTCGGGGTTGGGGTGAGGGCGGCCCAGGAGGTCCTGATGAAAGGGGGAACTGCATGAAGGTCCTTGTAGCGGATAGGATAGCGAATGAGGGGATAAGGCTCCTTTCGGAGGATCCGGAGATAGAGGTGGAGGTCGCAATAGGGCTTAAGCCGGAGGAGCTCAGGGAGAGGATAAAAGGCTATGACGCACTTATAGTTAGGAGCGAGACGAAGGTCACGAAGGAGATAATAGAGGCATCCGATAAGCTAAAGGTCATAGCGAGGGCCGGGGTAGGGGTTGATAACATAGACGTCTGGGCTGCGACGAGGAAGGGGATAATAGTCATGAACGCCCCCGATCCAAATACGATATCCACGGCGGAGCATACCATGGGGCTTATGCTTGCAATGCTGAGGAACATACCCCAGGCGTGGGCCTCCCTTAGGGATGGGAAATGGGAGAGATCGAAGTTCATGGGGGTCGAGCTATGCGGGAAGACGCTCGGTATAATAGGATTTGGACGCATAGGCTCCGAGGTCGCTAAAAGAGCCCTCGCATTTCAGATGGAGGTCATAGCATACGACCCATATGTGCCTCCGGAAAGGGCGGCGAAGATCGGGGTGAAGATGTGCAAGACGCTCGAGGAGCTCCTTTCAAAGGCCGACTGCATAACGATCCACGTCCACTTGACGAACGAGACCAGAGGGATGATAGGGGAGAGGGAGTTCTCCTTGATGAAGCCGGGGGTGAGGATAATAAACTGCGCAAGGGGGGGAATTGTGGACGAAAAGGCGCTCCTCAAAGCATTGAACGAGGGGAAGGTAGCGGGTGCTGCCCTCGACGTTTTTGAGGAGGAGCCTCCGAGGGATGGGGAGCTCATAAGGCACGAGAAGGTCATAGCCACCCCCCATCTCGGGGCATCGACCGAGGAGGCACAGGTGAAGGTATCCATAGTCATAGCTGAGCAGGTCAGGGATGCCCTGAAGGGGAAGGGGATAAGGAACTCGGTTAACATCCCTTCCATTCCCCCGGAGCTTGTGAAGGAGCTCCAGCCCTATTTCCTTCTGGTGGAGAAGATGGGGAGCTTCATCGCACAGCTTCTCGGGGAGAGGATAACGGATGTGAAGGTCGAATACAGCGGATATGTTACGGATTACGATACATCCCTCCTCACGATGGCTATGCTCAAAGGGATCCTTTCCCCCGCCCTCCAGGATGCCGTGAACTACGTAAACGCTTGGATCATGGCACAGGAGAGGGGGATAAAGGTGGAGGAGAGCAGGAGGAAGGGAGGGGCCAGGGGGTTCTCGGATATAATAACGCTAACGGCTAAGACGGTAAGCGGTGAGAGCAGGTCGATAAGCGGAACCCTATTCGGGAAGAAGGATCCAAGGATCGTATACATAGACGATTACCATGTGGATGCCATCCCCGAAGGCCATATACTCGTCCTGTCTAACTGGGACAGGCCCGGGGTTGTTGGGAAGATAGGGACGATATTGGGGAGAAGGGGGATAAACATAGCGAGCATGCAGTTCGGGAGGGAGAGGCCTTGGGGTAGGAGCATAATACTCATAACCACCGATACCCCCACACCGCCAGATGTCGTTGAACAGCTGAGGGATGTCGAGGAAGTAACCGACGTGAGGGTTTTGGAGCTTTAATCCCAAGCTTTAAGGAAGGAGGAAAATGAATTGCCAACCTTGGTAGTGGTTGGAGCTCAGTGGGGGGACGAGGGGAAGGGGAAGATCGTAGACGTCCTCAGCGAGAATGCCGACCTGATAGCAAGATACCAGGGGGGAGGGAACGCCGGACATACCGTCGTCGTGAACGGGGTCGAGCATAAGTTCCATATAATCCCCTCCGGGATCCTTCGCCCCGGGAAGATATGCGTCATAGGAAACGGGGTGGTCATCGATATCCCCTCCCTTTTCCAGGAGATAGATGGGCTTGAAGGAAAAGGGGTGGATATCGATGGAAGGCTCTTTATAAGCGACAGGGCCCACATCGTCATGCCATACCACAAGATACTCGATAGGATCCAGGACGAAAGGAGGCCGGATAGGATAGGGACAACGGGGCGGGGGATAGGGCCCGCATACGCCGATAAGGTTGGGAGGTCGGGGATAAAGGTCGTGGACCTCCTCGATCCGGAAAGGTTTGGAGAGATCTTAGCCATGAGGCTCGAGGAGAAGAACGAGATCCTCCAAAAGCTTTACAACCACCCCCCGCTCGATTATAATAAGATATTGAACGAGTACCTCTCCTATGCCGAGAGGCTAAGGCCCTATGTGAGGGATACCTCGAAGATCGTAAACGAGTTCATAGACAAGGGGAAGTTCGTCCTGTTCGAGGGGGCCCAGGGATCGGCCCTCGACCTCGATTTCGGGACCTATCCCTATACCCAGTCCTGCAATACGTTGGCTGGGATGGTCTGCACGGGGCTCGGGATAGGACCCACGAAGATAGATAAGGTCCTCGGGGTTGTTAAAGCTTACACGACGAGGGTTGGAGAGGGACCGTTCCCTACGGAGTTCACAAGGGATGAAGAGATGGAATACATCTCACAAGGATCGGAATATAAGAAGATATGGAAGGAGTATGGGACGACGACGAATAGGCCGAGGAGATGCGGCTGGTTCGATTCCGTCTTGGTCAGGACGGCTACGAGGGTAAACGGGATAAGCGAGATCGCCGTCATGAAGCTCGATATACTCGATAGCTTCCGGAAGATAAAGATATGCGTGGCATACGAATACAACGGGGAAAGGATAGAGGAACTTCCCGCAAGGACCGATATGCTCTGGCATTGTAAGCCTATATACGAGGAAATGGAAGGATGGATGGAGGATACATCAAGGGCGAGGAGATACGAGGATATACCCATAAACGCCAGGAGATACTTGGAGAGGATAGAGGAGCTTTGCGGAGCCACGATCTCAATGATCTCCGTGGGGGAAAGCAGGGAACAGGTGGTTCGAAGATGAGCCGTTAGCTCAGCAGGTAGAGCATCGGACTTTTAATCCGAGGGTCGGAGGTTCGATTCCTCCACGGCTCACCAAAAGGCGTCCCCATCGTCTAGCGGTTAGGACACAGCTCTTTCAAGGCTGTGGCACGGGTTCGACTCCCGTTGGGGACGCCATTTTTTATCCCCTCTTCCGACCTGAAAGCCGTATCGTATCTTTCCCTCTTGCTCCCTGAAACTTCTGAGATCAAACCTCGGGAGAGCCTCACGGATCCCCCTTATAACCTCTTTCAAACTCATCTCCTTTAAGCTCTCCTCCTCTTCCATCCCCTCGGATATATACCTGACCACTAAGAACACCATCGTGGAGAGGAAAATGCCGGCGGCGACGTCCAAAAGCCAATGGACCCCGAGGTAGAAGGTGGAAAGGACTATAGAGGTTGCGGAGAAGATCATGAGGATTCCGAAAGCCCTTAGGCCGGAAAACATCGATATCATCGCCATAAAGGTGCAATGTGCGACGTGGAGGCTTGGGAAACAATTGTCAGGGCTTTGAGCAGGGTTGAGGAGCTTTTTCAAAAGGGGATGAACGTCGCTCATGAGCTGCCTCACGTGGATATAATCCACGCTCCAAGGGGAGAGGACCGGGAAGAGGAGGTAGAAGGGCAAGGCGACTATGTAGCAGAGGTAAAGGCCAACGGTAAGGCAGAAGATCTCCCTCTTCTTCCCCTCATACATAAGGACTATCGGCGTCACGACGAACAGGCATGAGTGGACGATGACGTAAAAGAAGGAGAAGTAGGAGGAGAGTAAGAGGTCCTCGAGTTGGATCGCCGATAGTATCCTCCCTTCCAAGGCCGCGAAGAGGTCGGTGTAATCCCTTCCGATTATTTCCGTTATCCTCGGGTCGAAATACGTCTCGGTGAGGTCGATTATGAGCAGGAGGATGAGGAAGAAGACATACCTCCTGTATTTTCCGGAAACGGCGGAGATGATGGCTTTGAAGAACACGGACAGGGGATTATCCCTTGTAGCCACCCATATCATGAACATCGCCCATAAGAAGGCTATGGAGAAGGCTATTGCATAAAGCACATCTATTCCCATATCTCCTCCCTTCGCTTTCCTAAAGGACTTGCACGACCTCTATTCCGCCTTCCCTTTCCCTGAACAACATCACATGTTTCCTCTTCTCGATATCCGTGGAGAACGGATCTTCCCATAGGTCCAAAAGCCTTGCCGGATTGACCGATGCCATATCTATGGCATCGGGGATCTCGATTCCGGCGAAATCAGCAGCTTTTGCTATGCACTTATCGAGGGTCGTCCCCGATCCGGCAAGGTATGGAGTTCCTGCCAGCGATATCCTCCCGTCCTCGGATACCTCTATCTCCCTCCCATCTTCTGTCCTGTAAATCCCCGGCGACATCCCTCCTAAGGGGACGATATCGCTTATAAGGATGGTCCTTTTTATCCCCTTGCACCTTATAAAGCACCTCACTACGGACGGTGGCAGGTGATGTCCATCTGCTATTATGCTGGCATAGAGTTCATCGGAGGCCAGCTGTTCCCATATGTAGTTCGGATGCCTTGGGAGCAAAGCATGGGCTCCGTTCCCGAGGTGTGTGGAAAGCTTCGCCCCGGCCGATATCGCATCCCTTATCCTACATGGCGATGCCCCGGTATGCCCTATGGCCACCACAACCCCTTCCCTCGTCGCCTTCTCTATAAAGGAAAGAGCCCCTTCCCTCTCAGGGGCAAGCGTCACTATCCTTATCCTTCCGCAAGCGGCATCCTGGAAGGAGAGGAATTCATCCCAGTTTGGGTCCCTCGTCCACCTCGGATCGTGGGCTCCACGCGGTCCCTCTTCCGACGATATATAAGGCCCTTCCATGTGGAATCCAACGAACGCCTCCTCCACGGCCCTGGACTCGTCGCATAGCCTCGATAAGGTCGAAAACGCCTTCCTCATCCTTTCCGGGGAGGAGGTCAGGACCGTCGGGCAGAGATATGCCACCCCATGCCTCTTCATCTCCTCTATTAGCTCGAGCGCTCCTTCGAGTTCCAGATCCCCCTTGGAGAAATCAATCCCCTTGAATCCGTTGACTTGGATATCGAAAAGCGCCGGGGATACGAGGATATCGGTTTCGGCATCCCCGGCCGATCTCGTGATCTCGATCCCGGAATCCTTTCCCTCGATAACCATCAGCTCCTTGGTCCTGTAATGCCTGCAGACTATCGATCCCATAAGCTATCCTTCCCCATCCCCTTTCGCTTTTCCCTATAACTATCCGGAGGTCATGGCTATGCTTGTGATACAAATGATATCACAGATCTATCGCATGAGTCAAGCAGGGGCAACCACGGGATCAGGAATTCGGATTTCGGAATTGGAAAAATCCTTTGTAGGGGCAGGCCTTGTGTAATAAACGTTGGAACGTTTGAACGTTTAAACGTTGGAACGTTCAACGTGCCTGCCCATGATTTTGGGCAACCACAGGGGGTTGTCCCTACAATTAGGGGGTGGTTACGTTGTGGATAACGCAGTCAATATCGAAAGGCATCCGGCTTGACAAGGGAGGAGATGATGAGGTATAACTTTAACCGGTTAGCGATAGGGGATGAGGGCTGGGGGAATGCCGTTGGGCATCCCAGAACGTATCCCCAAGGGGGTGGAGGTGGATGAGGAAGCCGCTTCCAATGCTATTGGCCTTCATCCTTTCATGCACCCTTCTCACAGGGTGTGCGAAGAAGGAGGAGGTTACGCCACCTACAGGGAAGGAGGTATTGATCGTAGGCCAGGTTATGTCGGAGGGGAAGCCCGTTCCTGATGCGGTAGCATCGATAGAGGTATTTGGGGTATCGGCGACAACGGATGCTACTGGCACGTTCAAGCTTTCAACGGAGGCCATAGAGGGCGAGTTCCAGCTTGTAATCAAGAAGGAGGGATATACGCAGGCGAGTTTAACCGTGGATCTTACGAATCCTGGGATGGTAAACATAGGGAAGGTGGAGATAGTGGAGCTTGGGTCCATAAAGGGGACGGTCAGGATAGAGGGTGAGGAGAAGTTTGGAGGTGTGAAGATCTCACTTGAAGGGACCGATATCTCCACCACGACCGCAGACGATGGGACTTATAGGCTTTTAAACATACCCCCAGGTTCATATGTGCTCGTCGTGGGAGCTGGAACAACGCTTGAGAAGAGGATAGATGTGGATGTGGTCAGCGGTAAGGAAACGATCATCGAGGAGATAACGTTGAAGAGGCTTATATTCGATGACTTCGGCGGTCCATCCTTAAGGCCTGTCTGGACCTTTAGATCTCCCGATGGGAACGACAGATACGAGTTAAAGGGCGGGTGGATCGTATTTGACATAGATGCTAATCAGGACATATACATAACCGGTGTTGATAGAGCTCCCCTGTTGCTCACGAATCCTCCAACCCCGGATGATGTTTTCACAATAGAGACGGTTGTGGATGTCCTTGTAGACAGCGCATCGCAACCGCCTGCCTCGCATGCAGGCTTGATATTGTTCAGGGAGGACAGGTGGGCTTACACCCTCTGGGGTCCTTATAACAACGTAGACATAAGGGTGGAGGATTGCGTTGGATCTTCATATAGGTGGAGGGAGCAAACACAGATAGGGATAAACGCCCCGATAGACAAAGATGTCTATCTGAAGATAATAAAAGACAGGGATAAGCTCGAGTTTTACTACAAGGACAAGAAGGAGGACCAATGGCAGCTTATAGGGACGGATACTCGTATAGGTCCATACCTCGAGAAAGGGACGTATAAGGTTGGGATTTTCCTGAAGAACTGGGGCGGATCGATTCCGATGAAGGCCCGTTTTGATTACTTCGACATGAGGCCTGGAAGGAGTTGATGGATATCGCCGATGCGATATGCATTCGGAAGGCGGATCGTAACCATCCTCTCAGGGGCAGGCCCCTGTGCCTGCCCATGATTTTGGGCAACCACAGGGGGTTGCCCCTACGATTTTTCAATTCCTAATTCCCCCTTATGGGCGACGCAGTCATTATCGCCGGTGCGATATGCTTGCATTCAAGGTCCATTATGTGGTAAAATAGAATAAAGAGGCGTGGCCTTGGGATTATCCTAAAAGAGGGGGGAGAGGAATGTATAAGCCAGGGATAATGGATAAGGGATGGTTCACGGCGATCTTAGCGGTTATAGCTGGGTTGCTCGCGGTGGTGGTGATAATATACGGAGGGAAGCAGATAGGCTATTTCAAGACCGTGAACTTGCTTCCATTCCTCAAGTAAAGGGCATGATCGGCATAAGGGCGATAGGGGTTTTATTGCTCACATCGGCCATCGTGGGATGCGGGAAAGGGGTTGTGGACCCGGATATCCAGGCCATAGAAGGAGTTGTTGGGAATATGGAGGCGTTTTTGGAATCCGGGGACCCTTCCCGTGTTCAGGAGTTCCAGGGGTTCTTCTCGAGGATCTATCAGGCCGATTCGAACCAGGAGACGTTGCTCGCACTTCAGATCGGGCTTATACCGAGAAGCTATGACCAGATCCAGGATTACGTCACATATCTTTTCGAGAATTATCGGAACATAAACGTGACCTTCGGTGGGTTAGATATAAGGAAGGAAGGGGATACGGCAAGGGTCGATACGAGCTTTTCCATGACGGCAACCCCTTTAAGGCCGGACCTTTACCCTTCTATATCCTCGACCTCCAGGGTTGCGATCTTCCTGAGGATGGAGGAGGGGAAGTGGAGGATAACGATGTGGACCTTCCTCCCTCCTTCTTAAGAAAAGGGGATGGGAAAGCTCGTTTTCATGATAGATAACTACGACTCCTTCACTTATAACCTCGTCCAGTATCTCGGGGAGATAGGGGCAGAGGTTGTGGTGAGGAGGAACGATATGACGAGCATAGAGGAGATAGAGGGAATGTGCCCGGACAGGATAGTCATTTCCCCAGGTCCTTGCACCCCGAAGGAGGCCGGGATCTCCAAGGACGTCATAGCCCATTTCTCCGGGAAGGTTCCGATATTGGGCGTATGTCTCGGTCATCAGTGCATAGGCGAGGTGTTTGGGGGGAAGGTGGTTAGGGCGCAGAGGCTCATGCATGGGAAGACCTCGATGATATACCACGACGGGAAGACCATTTTCCGCGGAATACCGAATCCGTTTGAGGCCACGAGATACCATTCGCTCATAGTGGAAAGGGAGAGCATCCCAGAGGTATTGGAGATCTCGGCGTGGACCGATATGGGGGAGGTAATGGGCCTAAGGCATAGGCTTTATAGGGTAGAGGGGGTCCAGTTCCATCCCGAGTCTATCCTGACCGTGGTTGGAAAGGATATACTTCGAAACTTCCTCGAGGATTAGGGGGGATCGGATGAGGATAAGGGAGGCTATTCAGAAGGTCGTCGAGGGCATCGACCTATCCGAGGATGAGGCATACGAGGTCATGCAGGAGGTTATGAGGGGGGAGGCGACCCCTGCCCAAATAGCAGGCCTTATAACCGCCCTCAGGATGAAGGGGGAAAGCGTGGAGGAGATAGCCGGGTTCGCCAGGGCTATGAGGGATAACGCCGTAAAGGTGGACGTGGACGAATATCTCATAGATACATGCGGGACAGGGGGGGATATGGCCGGGACCTTCAATATATCCACCGCCGTGGCCTTCGTCGCTGCGGGGGGAGGGGTGAAGGTTGCAAAGCATGGCAATAGGTCCGTCTCATCCAAATGTGGGAGCGCTGACCTCATGGAAGCCCTTGGCATCAGGATAGATCTCCCACCCGAGGTTGTCAGGGACTGCATAAAGGAGATAGGGATAGGTTTCATCTTTGCGCCCCTGTTCCATCCGGCGATGAGACATGCCATGGGGCCAAGGAGGGAATTGGGGATAAGGACTGTCTTCAACATACTCGGGCCGCTCACAAACCCGGCCGGCGTGAGGGCACAGCTTCTTGGGGTCGGATCGCCGGAGCTAACGGAAAAGATGGCCTCCGTTTTGAGGAGGCTTGGGGTCGAAAGGGCGTTCGTCGTCCATGGAATGGATGGGCTGGATGAAGCGACGATAACCGGAAAGAGCATAGTTTCCGAGCTTTCCGGTGGAGAGATCAGGACATATGAAATAGAGCCGGAGATGTTCGGGATGAAAAGGGGATCGATCTTCGATATCGCTGGAGGAACTCCGGAGGAGAACGCGAGGACGGTTATCGAGGTTTTAAGGGGTGCGAGAGGGCCTAAAAGGGATATAGTCCTCCTGAACTCCGCCTTTGCCCTAATGGCGGCAGGGGTAGCCGAGAGCATCGAGGATGGGATAGAGGTTGCGGCGGAGTCCATAGATTCCGGGGCGGCCATCGAAAAGCTTTTTGCCCTTAAGGCCAGGGTGGGGGGTGTGCAGCCTTCTTAGGCAGATGGGCGGGTTTCTCGAGGAAATACTTAAGGTGAAGAAGGAGGAGGTTGAAAGGAGGAAGGGGCTCTTTCCCACGGGCATGTTGCTCGAGATGGCCGGAGAGGCGGAGCCGGTGAGGGATTTCGCAAGCGCCATCTCCAAGCCCGGTTTCCTCTCCCTGGTCGCTGAGATAAAGGCCCTTTCCCCCTCTTCGGGAAGGATATCGTATTTTGAGGATCCGATCCCCATTGCCACGGAATACGAGCTCGGCGGGGCGGATGCCGTATCCGTCCTGACCGACGAGCGTTTTTTCGGCGGCAAGTTGGAATACTTAAGGGCTGTAAGGAATTCCATATCGCTTCCGGTGCTTAGGAAGGATTTCATAATAGATGGATATCAGGTTTTGGAGGCGAGGGCTTTCGGGGCGGATTCCATCCTCCTCATAGCGAGGGTCCTCGAGAAGGGGAGGATCGAGGAGCTTATGGGCCTGGCGAGGGAGCTCGGTATGGAGCCCGTTGTCGAGGTCCATTCCGAGGAGGATTTGTGGAAGGCGGATGGGGCGAGGATAATCGGGATCAACAACAGGGATCTCGATACGTTCGAGATCTCGTTGGATGTGACGTTCGGGCTCAGGGGCCTCATACCGGAAGGGGTTGTCGTCGTAAGCGAGAGCGGGATAAGGTCGGCCAGGGAGACAAGGGCCCTACGCGATATAGGGGTCGATGCGGTGCTGGTCGGGGAGGCGTTGATGAAATCGAAGGACATAAGGGGGAAGATAAAGGAATTAAAGGGATGCGGAGGCGATCTATGAGATGAGGGTGGAGATGCCGACGAGATACGATCCAAAGGGGATAGAGTCTAAATGGTATGAACATTGGGTGAGATCCGGATACTTCAATCCGGATGGATACGAGGGCAAGAAACCTTACTGCATAACGATCCCCCCGCCTAACGTGACAGGGGAGCTCCATATGGGCCATTGTCTTAACTACACTATCCAGGACATCCTCGTCAGATGGAAGAGGATGCAGGGTTATAGGGTTCTCTGCCTTCCTGGGACGGATCATGCGGGGATAGCGACGCAGATGAAGGTAGAGGAATCCCTTGCCAAAGAGGGGCTGACCAAACATGAGCTCGGCCGCGAGGGATTCCTCTCCAAGGTATGGGAGTGGAAGGAGAGGTATAGGGATGCGATAGTGAGGCAGTTCAAGAGCCTTGGGTATTCCTTCGATTGGTCGAGGGAGAGGTTTACCATGGATCCGCATTACTCGAGGGCTGTTAGGGAGGCATTCGTCGAGCTTTTCAACAAAGGCTATGTGTATCGTGACAAGAGGATAATAAACTGGTGCCCGAGGTGTCAGACGGCCATCTCCGATATAGAGGTCGAATATGTGGAGAGGGAAGGGAAGCTTTATTACATAAGGTATCTGGGAGGGGATGGATCCGAAGGGGTTGTCGTCGCTACGACGAGGCCTGAGACGATGCTTGGGGACGTGGCCGTTGCCGTTCATCCCGAAGATCCGAGGTATAAGGGGCTCGTTGGGAAGGAGGTGATCCTCCCGATAGTTGGGAGGAGGCTTCCGGTGATAGCCGATGAGGAATGGGTGGATCCCTCTTTTGGGACCGGGGCCGTCAAGGTCACCCCGGCACACGATCCCGCGGATTTCGAGATGGGGAGGAAGCATGGGCTTCCGGGATACGTCGTGATAGGGTTCGACGGGAGGATGACGAAGGATGCTGGGGAGAGATATGCGGGGCTCGATGCCGAGAGCTGCAGGGAGCTCATCGTCTCGGATTTGGAAAGGTTGGGATATCTCGAGAAGGTCGAGAGCTACGTCTATTCCATAGGAAGGTGCGACAGGTGCAAGACGACGATAGAGCCAATGATCTCGGAGCAGTGGTTCATCAAGATGAAGGATCTGGCGAAGCCGGCTATAAAGGTTGTTGAAGAAGGGAGGATATCCTTCGTTCCCGAGAGATGGAAGAAGGTATATCTGGATTGGATGGAGAACATAAGGGATTGGTGCGTATCGAGGCAGCTCTGGTGGGGCCACAGGATCCCGGTATGGACGTGTTCCGGATGTGGGAAGGTGTTTGCCGCCAAGGTTGATCCATCCTCGTGTCCGGACTGCGGGAGCGAGGACATAGAACAGGATCCGGATGTTCTGGATACTTGGTTCAGCTCAGGACTCTGGCCGTTCGCAACCCTCGGATGGCCGGAGGAGACCGAGGATCTCAGGCTCTTCTATCCCACATCCGTTCTCGTGACGGACAGGGGCATAATCCATCTGTGGGTTGCGAGGATGATAATGATGGGGATGGAGTTCATGAAGGATATACCGTTCCCGACGGTTTACATACATGGGACGGTCTTCAACGCCGAGGGGAAGAGGATGAGCAAGACGTTGGGGACGGGCGTGGATCCTCTGGAATACGTGGAGAAGTATGGGGCGGATGCCACGAGGTTCGGGCAGATAGTTGGGGCGGCGAAGGGCCAGGATATAAGGTTTTCGGAGGAGAAGCTCGATATGGCGAGGGATTTCGCAAACAAGATCTGGAACGCATCGAGGTTCGTCCTGATGAACACCGAGGACCTCCCCTCTTCCTTCGTCCCCGATCTCTCCTCCTTCTCCCTTGCCGAGAGGTGGATATTAAGCGAGGCGAACAGGCTGATAGAGGAGACCACATCGCTTCTCGAGGACTACGAGCTCAGCGAGGCGGGGGGGAGGATATACGAGTTCACGTGGGGGAAATATTGCGATTGGTATATAGAGATGGCCAAGGCGAGGCTCCGGTCGGGCCATGATGGGAAGATGGAGACGAAATGGACCCTCAGGTCGGTCCTTGAGATCGTCCTTTTGCTTCTTCACCCCTTCATGCCTTTCATAACCGAGGAGATATGGTCCTATCTCCCGGGGAGGGAAGCGGACATAATGGTCTCGCCATGGCCGGAGCCGGATAGATCTATGATAGACGAGGATGCGGAGGGGAAGATGGGGATCCTGCAGGATGTAGTGAGGGAGATAAGGGCTATAAGGGCGGAGATGGGGATATCTCCGTCGAGGACGATCCCATGTATCCTGAGGTGCGAGGGGGATCTTCTAACGACGTTCGCCGAGAACTCCATCTTCATCTCATCCCTTGCCAAGGTGGATCCGATCGACTTCAACCAAACACCCCCTCCGATCTCGGCATCGGCTGTGGTCGGAGGGGTCGAGATCTTCCTCCCCCTCCACGGGCTCCTGGATTTAGAGGCCAGGAGGAAGAAGGTCTTAGAGGAGCTCGGGGAACTCGAGCTCGTCGCATCGCGGATAAAGGAGAGGCTTATGGATGAGGAGTTCCTCTCGAAGGCCCCAGCCGATGTGGTATCGAGGATGAGGAAAAGGCTTGAGGAGCTGGAGGGGACGATCTCATCCCTTAAAAGGACGCTGAGGAGGATAGAAAGGCTAAGGAGATGATGGGAGTTGATAGGAGGTATTCTGAAGAGGATAATAGGGACGAAGCATGAGAGGGATATAAGGAAGCTCATGCCGATCGTCGAGGCCATAAACCGGTTAGAGCCTCAGATGATGAAGCTGACGGATGCTGAGCTAAGGGCCAAGACGGACGAGTTTAAGAAGAGGCTATCGGCCGGGGAAACGCTCGACGACCTCCTGATAGAGGCGTATGCGGTTGTGAGGGAAGCGGCGAGGAGGTTTGTAGGGATGCGTCCCTTCGACGTCCAGGTTATGGGGGCCATAGTCCTCCATCAGGGGAAGATAGCGGAGATGAAGACGGGGGAGGGGAAGACGCTGGTGGCCACGATGCCCCTATACCTAAACGCCTTGACGGGAAGGGGCGTCCACCTCGTGACCCAGAACGATTACCTGGCTAAGAGGGATAGGTATTGGATGGGTCCTATATACGAGAACCTCGGGCTTACCGTCGGCCTCCTCCAGCACGACATGCCGGAGTATTCGGAGCAGAGGAAGCAAGCATATGCGGCGGATATAACATATGGGATGAACAGCGAGTTTGGGTTCGATTACCTGAGGGATAACATGGCCATGAGGAAGGAGGACAGGGTCCAGAGGGGCCATTACTACGCCATAGTGGACGAGGTAGACTGTATCCTCATAGATGAGGCGAGGACCCCTCATATAATATCAGGTCCTGTTGACGAATCTCCGGATCTTTACTACAAAGTAGACAAGGTGGTTAGGAGGCTTAGGAAGGATGTGGATTTCCAGTTGGACGAGAAGACGCAGACCGTATGGCTGACGGATGAAGGGGTGACGCATGTTGAGATATTGATGGGGGTTAAGAACCTCGCGGACGATATAAAGCTAATGCATCACATAATACAGGCGTTAAAAGCCCATCACTTCTTTAAGCTCGATAGGGATTACATAATAAGGGATGGGAAGGTCCTGATAGTGGACGAGTTCACCGGGAGGGTGCTTGAGGGGAGGAGGTGGAGCGACGGATTACATCAGGCGATAGAGGCGAAGGAAGGGCTGAGGATAGAGAGGGAGAACCAGACCCTTGCTACGATAAGCCTCCAGAATTACTTCAGGCTTTACGAGAAGCTTGCCGGGATGACGGGAACGGCGGATACGGAGGCCGCCGAGTTCAAGGAGATATATGGGCTCGACGTGGTCGTGATACCGACACATAAGCCTATGATAAGGATAGATTATCCAGACGTCGTTTATAAGACGGAGAAGGAGAAGTTCAAGGCGGTCGTCAGGGAGATAAAGGAGCTATACAGGATAGGGAGGCCTGTGCTCGTTGGAACGACATCGATAGAGAAATCGGAGATGCTTTCCGAGATGCTGAGGAAGGAGGGGATACCGCATCAGGTCCTGAACGCCAAGCATCATGAGAAGGAGGCGATGATAATAGCACAGGCTGGGAGGAAGGGTGCGGTGACGATAGCCACGAACATGGCCGGAAGGGGCGTGGATATAATACTCGGTGGGAATCCACCGGATCCAGAGGAGCAAGAGGAAGTGAAGAGGCTTGGGGGGCTCCACGTGATAGGGACGGAGAGGCACGAGTCGAGGAGGATAGATAACCAGCTCAGGGGGCGTTCCGGGAGGCAGGGAGATCCGGGATCATCGAGGTTTTACGTATCCCTCGAGGACGACCTCATGAGGATGTTCGGCTCTGATAGGATAAAGCCGTTGATGGAAAAGCTTGGGATGAAGGAGGACGAGCCGATAGAGCATCCATGGGTTACGAAGGCGATAGAGAGGGCCCAGAAATCCGTAGAGGCGCATAACTTCGAGATAAGGAAGCACCTGCTGGAATACGACGACGTCATGAACGTCCAGAGGGAGATAATATACGAGCAGAGGAGGATGGTTCTGGAGGGGGAGGACATGAAGGACGAGATCCTGGAGATGATCGAGGACGTGATAAGGAAAAGGGTGGATATCTACTGCCCGCCGAAGACGAGCCCTGATGAGTGGGACTTGGTGGAGCTATGCTCCTTCGCTTCAAGGGTCTTCCGAGCGGAGATCGACCCGGAGGAGATCAAAGGCCTTTCCTCGAGGGATGAGATAGCCGAGAGGATAATAGAGGAAGCAAGAAAGGCATATGATAGGAAGGAATCGGAGATAGGGTCTGAGATGATGCGCCAGGTTGAGAGGATGATCCTCCTAAGCGTAATAGACAGCAAATGGAAGGATCATCTTTACAATATGGACCTATTAAGGGAGAGCGTTGGGCTGAGGGCTTACGGCCAGAAGGATCCCCTTGTGGAATACAAGAGGGAGGCACACGAGATGTTCCAGGACATGATAGAGAGGATAAAGGAGGACGTGACGGAATACATCTTCAGGGTCCAGGTGACGAGGGAGGAGCCGTTCCAGAGGAGGGTTGAGGTGAAGGAGGTTCAATCGAAGGTGAAGAAGGGGAAGAAGGAGAAGAGGAAGACGAAGATAGGGAGGAACGACCCTTGTCCGTGTGGGAGCGGCCTGAAGTATAAGAAGTGCCATGGGAAAGGGCTTTGATAAGGAGGGAGGAGGATGAGGTTCGATAAGTTCACGGAGATGGCTCAGGAAGCGATAAGCTCGGCTCAGGAGATCCTCGAGAGGTTTCATCACAACCAGCTCGACGTCGAACACCTCCTCCTCGCCCTCCTGGAGCAGGAAGGGGGGCTCGTCCCCCAAATCGTTGAGAAGATGGGGGTGGATCCGGAGGAGCTGAGGGCCCGGGTGGAGGAGAGCTTGGAACGGGCTCCAAAGGTCTACTACCATGGGGGAGGGCTCGGCCAGATCTACATAACCCCGAGGCTGAAGAGGGTGTTCGACCTCGCTTTAGAAGAGGCCTCGAGGCTCAAGGACGAATATATAGGGGTGGAACACCTCTTCATAGCCATATCCTCTGATAGGGAAGGTCCATCTTACAGGATCCTCTCATCCCTCGGGATAGATAGGGAGAGGATATACAGGGCCCTTGCTTCTATAAGGGGAGCTCAGAGGATCACAGACCCGGGAGCCGAATCGAGATACCAGGCGCTTCAGAAGTTCGGGAGGGATCTGACGCAGATGGCGAGGGAGGGGAAGCTCGATCCCGTTATAGGGAGGGACGAGATAATAGAGCGGGTGATACAGGTCCTTTCGAGGAGGACGAAGAATAATCCGGTCCTTATAGGAGATGCTGGGGTTGGGAAGACGGCCATAGTCGAAGGGTTGGCCCAGAGGATAGTGGAGGGAAACATCCCCGAGAGCTTAAAGGGGAAGAGGATAGTGGCCCTCGACCTCGGAGCCATGGTGGCCGGGACGAAGTATAGGGGCGAGTTCGAGGAGAGGATGAAGGCGGTGATAGATGAGGTAAAGAGAGGGGAGGGCAATGTAATCCTGTTTATAGACGAGCTCCACACGGTTGTCGGAGCCGGGGCTGCCGAGGGGGCGATAGATGCCGCGAATATGTTGAAGCCAGCACTGGCGAGAGGGGAATTGAGATGTATAGGTGCTACGACGTTGGATGAATACAGGAAGAACATAGAGAAGGATGCCGCCCTCGAGAGGAGGTTCCAGCCGGTATATGTGCCGGAACCGACGGTGGAGGAGACGATACAGATATTAAGGGGTTTGAGGGATAGATACGAAGCACATCATAGGGTTAAGATAACGGATGCCGCTATCGTGGCCGCCGCAACCCTATCCGCAAGATACATATCCGACAGGTTCCTTCCGGATAAGGCCATAGATCTCATAGACGAAGCGGCCTCGAGGGTGAGGGTGAAGATAGAGAGCCCGCCTCCCGATATAAAGGAGATGGAGGAGAGGATATCGCAGCTCGAGAGGGAGGAGGAGGCGGCCGTCCTGGCAAGGGATTATGAGAGGGCTGCAACGCTTAAATACGAGAGGCTTAAGCTGGAGGAGGAGTATAAGGAGAAGAGGAAGAAATGGCTCGAGGCGACGAGGATAGACGAGGTTGTGGACGAGAACGACATAGCGGAGGTCGTATCCAGGTGGACTGGGATCCCGGTGGCCAGGATGATGGAGACGGAGAAGGAGAAGCTCCTTAGGATGGAGGAGAGGATACACGAGAGGATAGTGGACCAGGAGGAGGCCGTATCGGCCGTTGCGGATGCTGTTAGGAGGGCGAGGGCCGGGCTCAAGGATCCTAAGAAACCCATAGGCTCTTTTATGTTCCTCGGACCGACGGGGGTTGGGAAGACGGAGCTGGCAAAGGCCCTTGCCGAGTTCCTCTTCGACGACGAGTCCGCGATGGTCAGGATAGACATGTCGGAATATATGGAAAAGCACACCGTTTCTCGCCTTATAGGTGCCCCTCCGGGATATGTGGGGTATGAGGAAGGGGGACAGCTGACGGAGGCCGTCAGGAGGAGGCCCTACAGGGTCATCCTTTTCGATGAGATAGAGAAAGCACATCCGGATGTCTTCAACATCCTCCTCCAGATATTGGACGATGGGAGGTTGACCGATGGCCATGGGAGGACCGTGGACTTCAAGAACACGATAATAATAATGACGAGCAACATAGGAAGCCATCACATGGCGAGGAGGTCCTTAAGACATATAGGATTCGAGCCAGAGGGAGATGCTTACTCGTTCGAGGGGATGAAGGAGAAGGTCCTGGAGGAGCTGAGGAGGAGCTTTAGGCCCGAGTTCCTGAACAGGATAGACGAGATCATATTCTTCAAGCCCCTCGAGCCGGAGCACATAAAGAGGATAGTGGAGCTTCAGCTCAAGAGGGTGGAGAGATCCCTCGAAGAGCAAGGGATAAAGCTTTTCGTTACCGATAGGGCTAAGGAGCTCCTCGCAAAGGAAGGTTTTGATCAGGAGTATGGGGCGAGGCCCCTTGCGAGGACGATCCAGAGGCTTCTCGAAAACCAGATAGCCAGAAGCTTGATAAACAAGGAATTCAGGGAAGGGGATACGGTGGTGGCGGATGTGGAAAATGGGTCCATAGTTCTAAGGAGGGGATGAGACGGGGATAGGCATGGACCATCCTGAATTCGCCGACCTATTGGTTATAGGAACCGGGATAGCCGGATGCACTTGTGCCCTCGAGGCGGCTAAGAGGGGTTTGAAGGTCATCCTCATATCCTCTGCCAAGGATCCACATGAGTCCAATACCTATTACGCCCAAGGGGGGATAATATACAAGGGGAAGGAGGATTCCGCCGACCTCCTTTTAAGGGACATAATCGAGGCCGGGGCTGGGCTCGTGAACGAGGAGATGGCCTCTATCCTCGCCAAGGAAGGTCCGGAGCTCGTGGAAAAGCTCCTGATAGATGAGCTTAGGATTCCATTTGCCACGAGCGAATATGGATTGGACTTGGCGAGGGAAGGCGGCCATATGATCTCGAGGATAATACATGTCGACGACATGACCGGAAGGGCTATAAGCGAGAGGATGTTGGAGGTCGTCGGGAACCATCCCGATATAATCCTCATGAGCGGACATACGGCCGTGGACATCATAACCCCATCACACCATTCCTCGAATCCTTTGGATGTCTACAGGGATCTGGAAGCTGTGGGGGCATATGTGCTATGTCAGGAGACGGGGAGGATAGAACCGCTCTTCGCAAGGGCGACCGTCCTCGCAACCGGAGGGCTGGGGCGGATATACCTCCATACGACGAACTGCTCGGTGGCAAGGGGGGATGGATATGCCATGGCGGCGAGGGCGGGGGCGAGGCTTGTTAACATGGAATACGTTCAATTCCACCCAACAGCCCTCTTCCACCCAGAGGCCAAAAGCTTCCTTATATCGGAATCCGTAAGGGGAGAGGGGGCGGTCCTCGTAACGAAAGATGGGAAGACGTTTATGGAGAAATACCATCCAATGGGGAGCCTGGCTCCAAGGGACGTGGTTTCGAGGGCGATATATACGGAGATGCTTGAGAGGGGCGACGAGTGCGTTTACCTCGACCTCAGCGCCTCTGGGATGTCTCCGGATCGGATAAGGTCGAGGTTCCCCTATATATACAGGACATGTTTGGAATACGGGATAGACATAACCAAGGATCTCGTTCCCGTTATCCCAGCAGCCCATTATTCATGCGGCGGCGTCCTCGTGGACTCCGTAGGGAGGACGAATATAAAGAGGCTTTACGCAATAGGGGAGGTTTCCTGCACTGGGGTTCACGGGGCCAATAGGCTTGCATCCACTTCCCTCCTCGAATGCCTCTTATGGGGATACAGGGCGGCCGTGGATATATCGAGGAGCGAATACGACATCCCAATGTATCCGATACCGGATTGGGAGGAGGAAGATGGAAGGGTAGATCCAGCATTAATAGCACAGGACTGGTCCACGATAAGACATACGATGTGGAACTACGTAGGGCTCATCAGGAGCAGCGAGAGGCTGGAGAAGGCCTTGGAGGATCTGACCCGCCTCTCTGAGGTGATAGAAAAGCTTTATAGACATGCGAAGTTGACGGATGAACTGATAGGCTTGAGAAACGGGGTTCAGGTGGCCCTCCTCGTGGCGAGGGCTGCGTGGCACAATAGAACTAAGAGGGGATGCCATTACAGAGAGGGTTAGCATGAAGCTATGGCAGAAGATAGCCCTTGGGGTTATCGGGGCTGGCGTCGCAGCGGGTGTGATGCATAAGATCGGGGTCGTCCGGTGGGTTTGGGGGAGGTGTCCCAACTGCGATGCGCTCCTCGTAAACATCTTCCTTGGGAAGCCGAAGGACGGCCAAAGTGCAGGGAAATGCGGGAACTGCGGAAGGGAGCTCCTCCTCGTCAGATCCGATAATGGGAAATGGGTCTATAAGCTCGCACTCCAGCCTCCTAAGGCGTAAGCCCACTTTTCATCACATCATGCCGGTTTTTAGGCATACCGCTAAATACGGGATGGGAAGCGAGTTCGGCTTTAGAGGGCTTCTATGTAGGCACGTTCTGCACATGCGGGCGCGGCATGGAATTTGATCGAAATAATTGGGACCGGCAAGGTGGGATGGTGGAGCAGGTCAGAGGCGATCCATCCTCGGCCTGCTCCAAAATCCTTTTAGCCTCCCTTCGACCTCATCCCTATAAGGGATCCTCGTTCCTCCACGTCCTTCTAAGGAGATCGCAGCGGCCATGTTAGCGAAGATGGCGGATTCCAATGGATCTTCCGTTTCGAGAAGCCTTATCAGGAATGCAGCCGCGAATACATCCCCGGCTCCCGTCGGATCCACAACGTTTGCCGGGAATGCCGGCACCTTCCTCTCCGATCCCCCCTCGAATACAACACATCCATCGGATCCCGTTGTCAGGACGAATATCCTGAAATTAGATGCGTAGGCTTCGGCGAGGTCGTATCTAAAGGCGAGGTCCTCTATGCTGGTTATCGCTACATGGGCTATCTCACCCGCCTTCGTCCATCCATCCCATTCCCTCCACTCCACATCCTCTCCCCTCGCCTTCCTCATCCATCCTTGAGGCGTAAGGCCTATGAGGCTTCCTTCATTCCATTCCTTCCATCGCCCGTCGATCTCCACTTCCCATGCTATCGGACCGAGGTGAAGTATCGAGGGGTTCCTCCATTCAGGCGGGAGGTCCATTGGGGATAGGGAGGAAGCCCTCCCCAGAATCCTCTGCCTTCTTCTTCCGGATGGATCGTATACGTTCTGGAACGTCGTCGTGGATAAAGAGGGGATTTTATTTATAACGATATCGTCCGGGATCGAGGAGATGTCGAGATCGTCCCCGAAGGATGAGAGGATAAAGACCTCGGCTCCAAGCCTTCTCGCCGTGAGCGAGGAGTAGAAGGATGTTCCTCCGAGGATATATCCTCCTTCTGTCAGGTCCTTGGAGAGATGGCCGACAACGACATATCTCAATCCCTCCTGTCCCTCCCATTTCGGATGCATTCCTCACAATACCCATATATCTGGGTCCTGTGGAAGGAAGGCCTGAATCTGTACTGGATACATATGAGATCCTGAAGCCTTTCCATCTCCTCGCTTGAAAATTCTATTATCTTTCCGCATCCTATGCATATCAGGTGTTCGTGATGCGGATGTCCATAAGTATGCTCGTAAACGGAATATCTCTCTCCAACATCTATCGCCCTTAGGAACCCGAGCTCGACCAATATCTTCAAGGTCCTGTAAACGCTCGCCCTCGATATCCTCTGCCCCTTTTCCTTCATCCTCCTAAAGAGCTCTTCTACATCGAAATGGTCATGGGAAGAGAGGACCTCCTTTATTATGGAGCGCCTTTGATCCGTTATCTTCTTCCCCTCCATCCTCAGGGATTCCGTAAGGATGATTTCCTCGTTAGAGATGTTGTCCATCATTTCCTCCCCCTATTTAGCCCTTATAGTTTTAGCCAGGATTTCGACGATTTCGTCCTCTATTTTATCCGCCACCCCTATATCCTTAATGAAGTTGTTGACCATTATGGAGAACGCAACTAATGGCTTCCCCTTTCCGTCGAGTATGTATCCCGAGAGGGCGCTGATGTTATTTAGATGGCCGGTCTTCGCCGCCACCAGGCCTCGTAAGGATTTCATCCTGTCCTTGAGGCTTCCCTCCTCCCCGCTTCTCGGGAGGGATTTGACGAAGTCCTCGTCCTTCGCCATGGATATGAGGAGCTTAACGATCTGACGTGGGGAGAGGAGGTTCTTCCTCGAAAGGCCTGATCCATCTGCTATCCCAGCCGTGTCCTCGCTTATCCCTATCTTCCTAAGTGCCGAATATACGGCCATGGATCCTGTCTCAAACGTCCCTATCCCATAGATCTTATAGCCACATGTCTTGAATATCTGCTCCGCATATATGTTTATGCTCCTCTCGTTCATCATCTTTATGATCTCTATAAGAGGGGGCGATCTCCACGTCGCTATCTCCTCCTCAGATCCTCTCGCCCTTCCTACCGTCGCCTTTCCCACGACCTCGACCCCCGCTTCCTTCAAAGCTTGGAGGAGGAGGTCTGCGAAGAACAAGGGGGGATCGTCCACGGATATCGAAATCTTACAGGACCTTCCATACGGGATCGTTCCATAAGCCACTATCTTATCGCCGTATCTTCTTACCTTTATGTCCGGGACGCTGTTCGGGATGGACGTTTTGACCCTGTTCTCTATGCGGAGTATCTCGGTTCTCGGAATGATTTCCATAGCCGTATCGCTTCCTATATCGTTGCCAGGCATGAACACTATGTCCAGACATCCTTCGTTTATAGTAAGTCCGCTCACTTTAGGAGCATACCATTTCATCTCGTAATCCTTAGCCCATCCCGGCCCATATCCCTCTCCATCGAAACAGGAAGGATCCGCTACTATGTTCCCTTCTATCCTCCTTATCCCCTTTTCCTTAACCGCAGATATTAAGCTCTCCAAGGCCTTGGGAGGGATAGAAGGATCTCCGGATCCCTTAACTATGAGGTCCCCGAACAGGATCCCATCCTTCTCCCTCCCGGAGCAAAGGAGCCTGGTCTTGTATCTCCATCCCGGGCCGAGTATCTTGAGGGCGGCCGCTGTTGTGAGGAGTTTCATATTCGATGCCGGTATGAGGAGTTTATCCGGGGAGATGGAAGCCACAACCGACCTTCTCCTTATATCGAAAGCGTAGATGCCCCACGATGCTCCGGGACACCGGCCCTTTTGGATAAGAGAGGATATGTCCTTTTCTATCCTTCCTGTAGATGGTGTGGATAGGAAGAGGGCGAGGAGGATGGATAAACTAAGGATTTTCCATAAAGGATGTATCTTCATCCGACACGAATACCCCTAATACCTCGGCCTCGTGTAATACCCCGTCGTATTTCTGGCTTATAAGGCAGGTCGATTTCCTCACTACGGTTCCGTCAGCAGCCCTTTCGAGGACCACGATTCCGGAAATCCTCCTTTTACCTCTCTTCCTCCTAAGGGTTGTTTCGGCTATTACCCTTGGGATGATCTGGAACCTGTATAGCAAGGAGCCCACAGGTGGGGCGACAAGTGTTACCCCTACCATCACGGCCATCAATAATCTGGAAAGTCCTCCCATGTCTAATACATCACCACTCCGGCATACCCGACGACGCTGGAGAAGTCGCCCGTGGTATCTCCGGAGGTCATATAGGAGACCAGCTCCGCCTTCTTTGCGCCGAGCATCTTAGCACAGGATATCGCTATTATGACCGGTCCGAGCCCGCACATGGTTATATGATGCGTCCTGACCCTTCTCTCGAGTTCCTCCTCGTCTAAGGCTAAGATCGCATCTATTGCGAGCCTATCCTTTCTCCTCGCTTCCTCATAATGCTCATAATGGCTCATATCCGAGCTCGCCACGACAACGGCCTTCCTTCCAAGGGATGTGATTGCCCTCGCTATCGCCATCCCAACCTCCCTGCAGTGCGAAAGGGAGTAATCCCTAACCGATATTGGGACGATCTTAGCACCTGGGTTCCTCACCAACAGGAAGGGGAGCTGGACCTCTATGGAATGTTCACGGGAGTGAGCGACCTCATCGGCCTCTAACATGTCCGTTTCCGCCATTATCCTCGAGGATAGCTCCTCGTCTACCTCTACATCTCCTATAGGGGTTTTCCATATCCCCTCCGGGAAGATAGCGAACGATGCCCTTCCGAGCCCTTGGTGGTTGGGGCCTGCGAAGACGAAGCTCTCAACGGCCTCGATCGAAGAGAAGAGTTTACCGGCCACTTTGCCCGAATAGGCATATCCTGCATGCGGTGAGACGGCTCCTTTGACACCCTTTACTTCCTTCCCTTCCTCGAGGAAACCTCTAACTTCATCCAAAAGCCTCTTTTGGGAGGATGGGTAGAAGTATCCGGCTACAGCAGGACTCCTTATGCCCATACGATCATCCCCTTTAAACGGATATGGTGGAGGCGGCGGGAATCGAACCCGCGTCCCCAGTTATGACAACGTGAGCATCTACATGCTTATCCCGTGTTTAGGATCTCATCCCCGGCCTCCCCAACGGGAAGGGAGGATCGGGAACCAGCCCAAGAAAACGTTCGTCCGGGGACCGCGGGCCACGGCCCCCAAACTATCCTGTGTTTCTTTTACGCCCTCGTCCCGACCCCACAGGAAGGGTTGGAGAGGACGGCTGCGTCCTTTACGCAGCTAAGGCCAACTCGTGGTCGGCAGTTGTTTTTCCCCCATGTGTTTTACGAGGGCATGGGACCTCGGCATGCAGCTCACATCGCTATAACCGGGTCGAATCCTTTCGCCCCCACCTAAAGGCGTTCAAAAGATCCTCAGCACCCCTATGCCAACACCAAGGAAGTTAGTCCTCTGGACCTGGACGGCGGGCTTCCTTGGGAATTCGACAACCGGCTTCTCCCCGGCCTTGTAAACCCCTACAGCGGGCTTCTTCCCCTCAAGGACGACGACCAGGTCCCCATCCTTTGGCTTCGCCTTGTCGTTGACTATCACTATGTCGCCGGCAAAGATCCCTTGATCGGGAAGCTTATTTGGGGATCGGATGGCGAATATGTTCCCCTTCTGGTCCTCGTCCTTCAGGATGACATCCTTTGAGATGCTCACGTATTTCTCTACCTTGTATAGCTCCTCCTCAAACCTCCCCTTGATCTCGGAGAGAAGCGGTATCCTGATCGTTCCCTTAGGAGCCGGCATGAACTTTTCGGAGATGATCTCTATCATCCTCGGCTTCGATGGCTCCTTCCTCAGGATCCCCTTCCTCTCAAGGGCTCTCACGTGATCGTGAGCCCCCTTGGGAGAGAACTTGAAATGCTTCGCTATATCCCTTATCGTTGGAGGATACCCATGCTCCTCTATGAAGGCCGAGATAAACTTAGCTACTTCGAGCTGTCTCTTCGTTAACCCTTTAGCCATTCCCTCTTTCCCCCTTGTTTTCGATCTTGGCCTTTTCCCTTAGGCCTTCGTTATAAATTATACATTTTTTGATAGACTATGTCAAGACCTTTTTCCTGAAATTCGAATGTATGCCCACAAGGGAATTCGGATTCAGATTGCGAAATGCGAAAATGGATTATAAATTGCGAAATTGAAAAGATTGGGTAACTCCATATTTCGCAATTCGCCTTCCGCCATAAAATCAGGGCAGGCACGGGGGCCTGCCCCTATAAAGGATGGTTGCGATCCGACTTCCGAGTGCATTGCCCGGAATCGGTGCCTTTATAAATTCGTCTTATAAAGCGAAAAGGCAGATATAGATAGGAGGATCCAGATGGGATGAGGATTCCAGATCTGCGGACGATAGAGAGGGCAAAGGACGGAGATCTCAACGCTTTTGAGGAGCTGTTCAGGGAGACATATGGTTCGATATACAGCTTCGTCTCATACATGATGGGGAAAGAGGAAGCCAAGGATATAACACAGGAGATATACATGAAGGTATGGAGGTCTCTGAAAGGGCTTAGCTCCTCCACCTCCTTCGTCCCATGGCTTTACAGGATCGCGACGAACACGTGCCATGATTGGGCGAGGAGGAAGAGATCCGGAAAGGTTCTGAGCATGGATGGAGGGATAAAGCTATACGGAACAGAGGATGAGGAGCTCGAGTTTCAAGTAAAGGATAAGTCGAATCTCGAGGAGGATTTTGAAAGGATCGAGGTCTTGGAGATGGTAAAGAGGGAGGTCGGGAACCTCCCGGATATCTACAAAAGCGTAGTTATAATGCATTACCTTGAGGGGATGGAAGTCGGCGATATAGCGAAAGCCCTTGGGATCCCTCGCGGCACGGCGCTCTCGAGGTTGGCAAGGGCGAGGGAAATCCTCAAACAAAGGCTTAGAAAATATGTAGATGGGGAGGTATGAACCATCATGAGGTGCGATAAGGTCCGCAAGCTCCTTTCGGAGTATTCCATAGGAGGGCTCGGCAGAAGGGAAAGGGAGATCATCGAGGCCCATAAAAGGGAATGCACAAGTTGCAGCGAGGCCTTATCTTCCTACGAGAGGTTAGACGACCTCATCGGCAAGGCCATAAGGCCTATCGATCCGCCGGATGGGATATGGGATGGCGTAGCGACGAGGATAAGGGAGGAGCGGAGATCCGGATGGCTTGAGATAATCCGGATGCCGAGGAGGCTTTCTTGGGCTGTCGCAGGCGCTGTTGTAGCGCTCCTCCTCTCCATCGGCTTCTTATTCGGCATAAACACGACGAGGAAAGGATACGATCCTAAGGAGATAGCGGGGTATATGGAGTCCCATATCGGGGCATCCCTTGGAAGCGTTTTCCCCGACAGGCTCGTCCTGGGGGCATCCATAATGCTCCGTAAGGAGGCAAGGACGGATGGGAATAGCGAGCTCGAATAAGCTCCATATCGCCTTCTCGTTGGCGTTTATAACCCTTTGTTCGGCGGGAATGCCTTTTGTCGCATCGGCGGTCGAGGAGGATCCAACGGCTATTCTCAGGAATGCATTGAGGATACAGGAGAAGATGGCGATCTCGGGAAGGGCGGGGATAGTTTTGGCGGTGGACGACAGGATGATCGACATGGAAGCGATGGTTTATAAAAACGGACCGAGGATGAGGATGGAATGCCTCACACCTCCCCTTAAAGGAAGGATAATGATAGACGATGGAAGGAGGATAGCGTGGATAGACCCTTCCACAAGATGGATATCCATCAGGGACACGTTGAACCCGATCCTCTCCGTAGATCTTTTCCTCAAGAACTACAAGGCGGAGCTTATGGGGGAGGAAAGGGTGGCGGGGATCATGGCTTATGGGATAAAGGCAAGCCCGCTGAAAGGATCCGGCCCTTATATAAAGATCTGGATTGGGAAGGAAAACCCGGTGATATTGAAGATGGAAAGGTATAACAGCTCGGGAAGGCTCATATCGAGGATAGGATTTAAGGAGGTGGAGTTAAAGGAAAGGGCGATCGATCCGGATATGTTCTCCCTTCCAAAGGGGTGGAGGGTGGAGAGGGATGTCGGGTTCGAAAGGGAAATTCCTTTGAGCAAGATAAGGGAAGTTGCCGGATTCGAGCCCATAATCCCATCTTACGTTCCCAAAGGCTATGAGTTCATCGGAGCATCTATCGTATCGGATCGGGGCAGGTTCACGGATATATGCCTGAGGTATTCCGATGGGCTCGGCACTATATCCATCTATGAGGGTATGATCGCTGGTTTCGGAAGGGGGCGGATGATGGGGGGAAGGGGACCGAGGTTCACGATGGTTCCTGGCAGGTTTGGGAACATGGCCGTTATGAGGGGCATCGGGATGAGGGTTGTGATTGTAGGGGATCTTCCCGATGATGAACTGAGGAAGATAGGGGAAAGCATTATGAAAGGAGGTGAGCGAAGGTGAGGAAGTGGACAGCGGTCGTGCTTCTTTCGGCGGTCCTCGTAGGACTCCTGGCAACCACCTCCTTCTCTGGCCCCGGGTGGGGGAGGAGAGGAGGCGGATGGTGGATGGCGACTCCGGAGCCGATCACGGGGGTTGGGCTGACGGATGAGCAGAAGTCTAAGATCTCCGCCCTCAGGAAGGAGTTCCTCGAGAAGCAGGCGAAGCTCATGGTAGAAGCCCAGAGGATAAAGGCAGACCTTATGGAGCTCAGGTTGGCCGAAAAGCCGGATGTCGAGAAGATCATCGCCAAGACCAGGGAGCTAATGGAGCTGAGGATGAAGCTCGCTGAGGAAGGGATAAGGTTCCAGGAGAAGGCGATGTCCGTCCTAACCAAGGAGCAGAAGGAAAAGCTTAGATCCCTTAGGTTCATGGGAAGGCCCGGACTCCGTGGAGGTGCCTGGCCAGGGCCGGGGATGATGGGCCCTTGCTGGTGGATGTAGTCGGTTAAAAGGGGGGATAAGATGAGGAGATCGATCTCGATTCTCATCGGACTTGCGCTCTTAGCGCTGATAGGGGGATGTTCCGTTACGGAGGAAGGCCACGTGGCCCCTACGGCGTCGGATGGTCCTCAGGTCCTTTCCGGGGATCAGATAGCGGCAAGCTATGCCCCCAAAGCGCCAGGAGCCAAGTTCAAGGGCCGGCTCGAGAAGGGCGTTAAGAAGGTCCTTCTCTCCGTGGAGAAGGCGGAGGTATCCGGAACGGTCGAGTCCATAACCGATGAGGGGGATATGATCCTCCGCCAAGATAACGAGACGATCAGGGTAAAGCTCGGATATCGTTACAAGCTCCTCGTTTCCCTCGGGGTTATCAAGGACAAGATCAAGGAAGGGATGAAGATCTCGGTCAAGGGAGACCTGATGACGATCGAGGTGACGAAGGAAGACGGGACGGTGGAGAAGGAAAGCAGGCTCATCGCCAGGGAGGTCAGGGATTCCGAAGGGAAGCTCCTCTTCATAGCCCTTCCGGATGTCGAGAAGATCGTCATAACCAGATCTTCTGTGGAGATCTCCGGGACCGTAGCCGAGGTCCTCGATAATGGCTTCATCCTGAAGGCGGATGACAAAGCATATCTTGTCAGGGTGGCAAGGGGGTTCCTCGATAAGGAGAAGATAGAGAAACTGAAGGAAGAGGAGATCAAGGTAACCGTTAAAGGTCAGCTTATCTCCCACGAATACATAGTTGGAGACGAGAGCCTCGTCCTCCTCACGATAAACCCCGAGGAGATCAAGGCCGGCGAAGAGGTTATCTTCCCCGTGAAGCCTATGAAGAGGGGGAAATTCCCTCGCTTCAGGGGGTGGATCTGGTAAAGCATTAGCTTAATCCGTTCCCCTTCTGGATCTGGCTTTTCACAAGCGAAGGGGCATGAGGTTAAACCTCATGCCCCTTTTTGCTTAGGCGGGCTTGACTGCGTCGCCCACAAGGGGGGATTCGGAACTGTAGGGGCAACCCCCTGTGGTTGTCCAAAAACAGGACAGGCACAGGGGCCTGCCCCTACAAGGATATGTTCCCATGAACATGGTCCGGGATAGCGATGTCAGGATAGCGGGCCGTGTTTGACTTTACATCTGTTCTTGTGATATAATTTACAGAAAAGCCGTGAGGAGGGAACGTGGAGAGGCCATAAGGGAAGTGCAAAGGGGAGCTTTCTATGACGGGGAAGGAGGAAGGTAGAAGCGATATAGGTATAGAGGATCTGATCTCTCGCATCCTGGGCTATAATCCCAACTCGGATGTGGAGATGATAAGGAGGGCATATAGTTTTGCCGAGGAGACTCATAGGGGTCGGATGAGGAACTCAGGGGATCCCTACATAACCCATTGTCTTGCAACTGCCGAGATCCTCGCCGAGCTCGAGATGGACGACCTTACCATATCCGCCGCCATACTCCACGACACGATGGAGGATGGTGGGGTGAGGAAGGAGGAGATAGAGGAGAGGTTCGGCGCTAAGATAGCCGAGTTAGTGGATGGGGTTACCGTGATAGGGAGCCTTGGTCTGAGGACGGAGTGGGAGAGGCAGGTGGAGGAATGGAGGAAGATGCTCCTCGCCATGGCCAAGGACGTCAGGGTTATCCTCATAAAGCTTGCGGACAGGCTCCACAACATGAGGACCTTGCAATACCTCGAGGAGGATAAGAGGAGGAGGATAGCCCAGGAGACCCTCGATATATACGCCCCTTTGGCCGGACGCCTCGGGATATGGAGGCTGAAGTGGGAGCTCGAGGACCTCGCCTTCAGGTATCTGAAGCCGAAGGAATATTACGAGCTCGCCAGGAGGGTGGCCTCTAAGAGGAGGGAGAGGGAGGAGTATGTGGAGAGGGTCAAGGAGATGGTCAGGGAGAAGCTGAGGGAGGCCGGGATCTCGGCCGAGGTTCAGGGGAGGGCCAAGCATCTATTCAGCATATATCAGAAGATGCTTAGGCAGGGTCGGGATTTCGACGAGATCCACGACCTCATAGGCATAAGGATATTGACGGAGGAGGAGAGCACGTGTTATACCATCCTCAGCCTCGTTCACTCCCTCTGGATACCGATTCCGGGGACGTTGGACGATTACATAGCCAGGCCTAAGGGGAACAACTACAGGTCCCTTCATACGACCGTTATAGGGCCTGCGGGCAGGCCTTTGGAGGTCCAGATAAGGACTTATGAGATGCACAGGGATGCCGAGACCGGGATAGCGGCACATTGGAGGTATAAAGAAAGGGGGAGGAAGGGGGAGGACGAAAAGAGGATAGCATGGCTCAGGCAGCTCTTGGAATGGCTCAGGGAGCTCAAGAACCCGAGGGAGTTCATGGAAAGCCTGAAAGACGACATAATACCGGATCGTGTTTACGTCTTCACCCCGAAAGGCGAGATAAAGGAGCTTCCGGTCGGATCCACCCCCATAGATTTCGCATATGCCGTCCATACCGAGATAGGGCATAGATGCGTGGCCGCTAAGGTCAACGGGGCCATGGTTCCGTTGAGATACGAGCTCAAGAACGGGGATATAGTGGAGATAATAACCTCTCCGCATTCTCGTGGTCCAAGCAGGGATTGGCTTAAGATAGTGAAGACGGCGAGGGCGAGGACCAAGATAAGGCAATGGTTCAGGATGATGGAATATGAGGAGAACGTAGCTCGGGGGAGGGAGGCTTTAGAAAAAGAGCTTTCAAGGGTAGGGATGAGCTTGGCGGCGCTTCAGAAGGAAGGGAAGCTGGACTTGGCGGCCGGGGAGCTGGGGTTCAAGGAGGTCGACGATCTCTTCGCCGCCATCGGCTTCCAGGAGATATCGGCGAGGCAGGTCCTCACGAAGATCGTTCCCGTTGAGGAGATAAGGGTGGGGAGGAGGGAGAGGAAGGGATCCGGGCCTGGGGTGAGGGTAGATGGGTTGGATTGTTTGTCCGTGAGGTTGGCGAGGTGCTGTTCCCCCATACCTTACGACAAGATCGTGGGGATTGTGACGAAGGTCAAGGGGATAACGATCCACAGGGATATATGTCCGAATGCAAGGGTTGCATGGGCCAGGAAGGTCGATGCCGAATGGAATCCGGTGGATGGTGAGTATTACGACGTCATAATAGAAGCCGATGCGTATGATAGGGCGAAGTTGCTCGAGAACATATTGAATGCCATCTCCGATACGCGCACGACCATAAAGGAGGCGAGGGCGAAGGCGCTTGGAAACGGGATTACGGTGAGTCGCTTCACGATATCCGTCAGGGATGACAAGCAACTTCAGGAGGTGATGGCCAAGATAAAGAGGGTGAGGGGAGTTACGGATGTCAGGAGATATATTCCGGGAGAGGCAAAGGCCACGTAGCCTTTTGCCCGCCCTAAAATGGCTATACGGCCTTGACAACCCTCCCGGATTTCAGGCATTTCGTGCAGACCCATGTCGTGACCTTGGATCCGCCTATTACGACCCTGACCCTTTGGAGGTTTGGTATCCATTTCCTCGGAACCCTGTTCGACCTGTGGGTTATGGTGTTCCCAAACCTGGTTCCTTTACCGCATATCCTGCATACGTTGGCCATCTGTTCATCCCCTTTCGTGCTTTCCTTGACCTTTCCCTTTCTTTTTGCTATAATTATACCACAAGAAGGATAAACAGTCAACTCCATAGGAAGGGTTAGGCGGTGTGGAGGAAGGTCAGGCCGACCACGGGGAGGGTAAAGAAGGCATTGTTCGACATCCTCGGCCCTTCCGTCAAGGGCTCCAAGTTTTTAGATCTATTTGCCGGAACGGGGGCTATTGGGCTCGAGGCGCTGAGGAAGGGTGCCCAGATGGCCGTTTTCGTCGAGGTAAACGAGCGCCTTGCAAGGAGGATCGGGGAGGAGATAGAGAAGTCCTGGCATGGGAAGGCCATCGTGATAAAAGGCGATGCTATATCTGCCATAAGGAGGCTTTCGGGAGAGGGACATATCTTCGATATAGTCTTCATGGATCCGCCTTATGGAGGTGGGATGGCGGAGGCGGCGATCTCGAAGCTATCGTCGTCGGAGGTAATCAGGGATAATGGGATCGTCGTCCTCGAGCATAGTTCGAGGGATGGGATAGGGGAGAGGTTTGGGGATCTGATCTTGTATAGGAGGGAGAGATACGGGGATACGATGCTCTCCTTCTTCTTAAAAAAGGGGGAGGCTTAAAGGCATGTGTGGGACGATAGGTGCCGTTTATCCTGGGGTTTTCGATCCCATAACCTATGGCCATCTCGATATAATAAGGAGGGCCAGGAGGATATTCGGATCGCTCCTCGTCGGGGTTGCGAAGCAGACGCCCAAATCCCCCCTCTTCTCCATCGAGGAGAGGGTGGAGATGATAAAGGAGGCGCTCTCTGAGGAAGGGATAGATGGCGTTTTCGTCGAGGATTTCGACGGATTGCTCGTCGATTTCGCCAGGTCTAAGGGGATATCGGTTGTTGTGAGGAGCATGAGGGTCATATCCGATTTCGAATACGAGTTCCAGCTCGCCATAATGAACAGGGAGCTGGATAGCTCTATAGAGACCGTTTTCCTTGTCCCTAATACCTTCTACACATATCTTAGCTCAAGCGTCGTCAAGGAGATAGCGAGGCTTGGAGGCGATGTGAGCAAGCTCGTTCCGAGATGCGTCAGGACGAGGCTTATAGAGAGGTTAGGGGGAGGGCAAGCGGTCAAATGATGAGGAAAGGGATGATGAAGTATGTTGAGGTTCGATGTATCGGACCTGGAGGACGAGATAGAGGTCGAGTTCGACGAGGGCCCGGAGGATCTCGGGTTCCAGGACGAGCTCAGGTTCGCAGATAGGATAAAGGGGAGGGTTAGGATATCGAGGATATCCGGGGGGATAGAGGCGGTTGGGGAGGTGACGACAGCCGTTTACCTCGAATGCGCCAGATGCCTCGAGACCTTCAGGTATCCGCTTCGAACGTCCTTCGACGTGATATTTAGGAGGGGGAGCGAGCCTATCCAATGGCAGGAGGAGATAGCCCTTAATGACGAAGATATGAAGACCTCGTTCTTCCAAGGGGATTTCATAGATGTCGGGGAGGAGATAAGGCAGGACATAATAGTCTCCATTCCCATAAAGCCGTTATGTAAGGAGAGCTGCAGGGGGCTGTGTCCGAGATGCGGGGGGAGGATAGATAAGGGGGAGTGCAAATGTCCGAAGGAGGAAAAGGGTTCCCCGTTTGCCGTATTAAAGGAGATCTTTTCCGAAAAGGAGGGGATAGAACATGGCAAATCCTAAGAGGAAGCATTCGAGGTCGAGGAGGGACAAGAGGAGGGCCAACTGGCTGAGGCTCAAGGTTCCGGCCCTCGGCAAGTGCCGGCATTGCGGAGCCCCGACCATTCCACATATGGCCTGCCTGCACTGTGGTTTCTATAAACAGGCCAAGTTGGTGGATAGGAAGTAGGGGTTGGGAGGATGAGGCCCGTCAAGATAGCGGTAGATGCGATGGGAGGGGATTACGCTCCCGCAAACCCGGTGGAGGGGGCTTTGATGGCGGTAGAGGAGGGGATAGCGGACGTAATCCTTGTTGGGAGGGAGGGGGAGATAAGGAAGGAGCTGGAGAGGATTGGGAGGGAGGCGAAGGAGATCACGGTTGTTCAGGCCGAGGAGGTAATAGAGATGGACGAGTCCCCGACGACGGCATGCCGCCAGAAGAAGAACTCGTCCATAATGGTTGCCACCAACCTCCTAAAAGAAGGGAAGGCGGATGCCATGGTCTCCGCCGGAAACACCGGGGCGGTTATGGTGGCATCCCTTTTCGTCTTGGGGAGGATAGAGGGGGTGAGCAGGCCCGCACTCGTCACCATACTGCCTCACCCGAAGGGATCGACAGTCCTCCTCGACGCCGGTGCCAACGTCGATTGCAATCCACATCACCTCGTCCAGTTCGCCATAATGGGGAGCCTCATGGCGTCCGAGGCGCTCGGGATCGAATCCCCGAGGGTTGGGCTCCTCTCCAACGGCCAGGAGAAGGGGAAGGGGAACGAGGTGACGTTGGCCGCTCATTCGCTCCTCGAGAAAACCCCCTTGAGGTTCGTTGGAAATGTAGAGGGGAGGGATGTGTTCAACGGGAACGTAGACGTGGTCGTTTGCGATGGATTTGTGGGAAACGCCATGCTTAAATTCGGGGAGGGGCTTGCCGAGGCATTCCTCGAGCTTATGAGGAGGGAGATCATGGCATCCGTGCGTGGGAGGATAGGGGCATGGCTTATAAAGCCCGCCTTAAAGAAGATCATGAAGCTTGCGAACTACGAGGAATATGGGGGGGCTCCGCTCCTTGGCGTGAACGGCGTATGCTTTGTCTGCCACGGGGCATCCTCCGCAAGGGCTATAAAGAACGCGATAAGGGCTTCGAGGGATTTCGTCCTGAGCGGGCTGAATGAGAAGATAAAGGAGAGCATAAGGACATACGGTGGTGAGGGCGTTGAGTAGGAGGGCGAAAATAGCCGGGACGGGGTCTTACCTCCCATCGAGGGTTCTCACTAATTTCGATCTTTCGAGGATGGTGGAGACGTCGGACGAGTGGATAACGACGAGGACCGGGATAAAGGAGAGGAGGATAGCGGAGGAGGACGAGGCCACATCCGACCTCGCATCGATAGCTGCGGAGAGGGCTATCCTGGATGCTGGGATAGGGCCGGAGGATGTGGATTTCATAATAGTCGCCACCGTCACCCCCGACATGTTCTTCCCATCGACCGCGTGTATAGTTCAGGACAGGATAGGTGCGAGGAACGCCGGAGCCGTTGACATCTTGGCCGCATGTTCCGGATTTATATACGGCTTGTCCATGGCCAGGAGCTTTGTGGAGTCCGGGGAGTATAGGACCGTCCTTGTGATAGCTGGGGATGTCCTGTCGAAGATCACAGATTGGCAGGACAGATCGACTTGCGTTCTCTTCGGCGATGGGGCCGGAGCTGCCGTCGTAACGGCTTCGGATGAGGATGGGAGGGGGATCCTTGGATTCGACATCGGGGCGGATGGATCCGCAGGGGATCTCCTTAAGATACCGGGGGGCGGGAGCAGGATCCCGATGAGCCAGAGGGTTATAGATGAGCGGTTGCATTACATAAAGATGGTTGGGAACGAGGTCTTCAAATACGCCGTGAGGGTTATGGAGGGATCGGTTTTAAAGCTCCTCAGATCCCTTGGGCTGTCCGTGGAGGACATAGGGTGTTTCATACCGCACCAGGCCAACATGAGGATAATCTCGGCGATGGTCGAGAGGCTTGGGATCCCGATGGATGTTGTTTACGTCAACGTGGATAGGTATGGGAACGTATCGGCCGCATCCGTCGCCATAGCCCTGGACGAGGCGAGGAAGGAAGGGAGGATAAAGGATGGGGATCTGGTGGTCATGACGGCTTTTGGGGGAGGGTTTACATGGGGCTCGTGTGCCGTGAGGTGGTGAGCGTATGGAGGGAATAGGCGCTGTCTTCCCAGGTCAGGGAGCACAATACGTCGGGATGGGGAGGGATATCTACTTAGGATCCGAGACGGCCAGGGAGATATTCAGGAGGGCCGAGGAGGTCCTCGGGTTCGAGATAAGCAGGCTCTGTTTTGAGGGGCCTGCCAGGGACTTGACCTCGACATCCAATGCCCAGCCGGCGATATTCCTCGTGAGCATCGCAACGATGGCTGTTCTTTTAGAAAGGGGGCTCTCCTTCTCGATGGTGGCGGGTTTAAGCCTCGGGGAGTATACGGCATTGGTGGCGAGCGGAGCCATTTCCTTCGAGGACGGGCTTATCCTTACAAGGGCGAGGGGAAGGCTCATGGAGGAGGCGAGCAAGAAGAGGCCCGGGATCATGGCTTCCATAATAGGATTGTCCCAGAGCCATGTCGAGGAGATATGCGAGGAAGCGAGGAGGAAGGGGGTCGTCCAGGTCGCCAACATAAACTGTCCGGGGCAGGTGGTGATCTCGGGGGAGGAGGAGGCTGTAAGGGAAGCCATGAGGTTATCCGGACTCGTCGGGGCCAAGAGGACCGTCGTGCTCGAGGTAAGCGGCCCTTTCCATTCCAGCCTCATGGAGGAAGCCGCCTCCGGGCTCGAGGAGGTTCTCTCGGGGATTCGGATAGAGAGGCCTAAGATACCGTTCTACTCCAACGTTACGGGCGAGAAGGCCTGGGATGGGGAGGAGATAAAGAGGCTCCTCGTTAAGCAGATGACGAGCCCCGTTCTCTGGGAGGCCACCGTGAGGAACATGATAAGGGATGGGGCTCGGGCTTTTTTGGAGATCGGGCCGGGGAGGGTCCTGACCGGGCTTATAAAAAGGATAGATAGGAGGGTCTTATGCGCGAACGCGGAAGACCTCCAGGGGGTGGAGGAAGCGATGGCATATCTTATGAAAGGGGGGTTTGGATCTGGCGAGGCTTGAGGGGAAGGTAGGGATAGTCACGGGAGCGGGGGGATACATAGGGAGGGCTATATCCCTTGCGTTTGCGAGGGAAGGTGCTAAGGTTGCGCTTTGCGATAGGAGCAGGGAGGGGATGGAAAGGGTTGCATCGGAGATAAGCTCGATAGGAGGGGAGGCAAGGATATACGAGGTAGACGTCGCCAAAGCGGAAGAGGTGGAGGATGTGGTATCGAGGATATATTCCGATTTCGGGGGCTTAGATATATTGGTCAATAACGCCGGCATAGCGCGGGATAACCTCATCCTCAGGATGAAGGAAGAGGAGTGGGACCAGGTCATCGCCGTTAACCTCAAGGGCGCTTTCAACTTCACGAAGGCCGTATCAAGATATTTCCTGAAACAGAGGTGGGGGAGGATAATAAACATATCCTCCGTTGTGGGGATAACTGGGAACGTAGGACAAGCCAATTATGCGGCATCTAAGGCGGGGCTTATAGGGCTGACGAAGGCCACGGCGAGGGAGCTCGGATCCAGGGGTATAACAGCCAACGCCGTAGCTCCTGGGTTCATAGCCGGAGGGCTTACGGAAGCCCTGTCACAGGAGTTGAAGGAAAGGATGCTCGAGAGGATCCCACTTGGGAGGTTCGGGACGGCGGAGGATGTGGCGAACCTCGTCCTATTCCTCGCGTCGGACGAGGCCTCCTACATAACGGGCCAGGTCATCTCAATAGATGGCGGGATGGCCATGTGAGGGAGGAGGTGAATGGGTGGTGCCTTCCATAGAGGAGAGGCTGAGGGAGATAATATCGGACCAGCTTAAGGTTGATATAGAGGATGTCAAGCCCGAGGCTTCCTTCGCGGACGATCTCAACGCCGACTCCTTAGATGTCGTCGAGCTTATAATGGCGATAGAGGAGGAGTTCGGGATAGAGATACCGGACGAGGACGCGAGCAAGATAACCACGGTTGGGGAGGCCATAGAGTATCTGAAGAAGGCCGTGGGGGAGAAGGAGTGAGCACATTCAAACTTTGGAGGGGGAGTGATGAGAAGGCGTGTAGCTATAACCGGACTTGGGGCCGTATGTCCGATCGGGAATGATATAGAGAAGATCTGGGATTCCCTGATGAGGGGGGAGAGCGGGATAAGGGAGATAACCGCCTTCGATCCTTCCCCATTCCCTACGAGGATAGCTGGGGAGGTAAAGGATTTCGATCCCATCGCATACGTAAGCCCTAAGGATGCGAGACACATGGCGAGGTTCGTCCAGTTCGCCGTGGCTTCCACCGCCATGGCCCTCGAGGATTCCGGGATCGACCTTTCGAAGGAATCCATGGAGAGGATTGGGGTTGCGATAGGAAGCGGGATAGGGGGTATAGGGGTTATAGAGGAACAGCATCAGATACTCATGACGAGAGGGCCTAAGAGGGTAAGCCCGTTTTTCATCCCGTCCCAGATACCGAACATGGCATCGGGCCAGGTGGCCATGATATTCGGGTTCAAGGGCCCGAACTTCTGCGTCGTCACGGCTTGCGCCTCCGGGAACCACTCCATTGGAACGGCGTTCAGGATGATCCAGGGAGGGGAAGCGGATATCATGATAGCCGGAGGAGCGGAATCCACCATAACCCCCTTATCTCTCGCCGGGTTTTGCGCCATGAGGGCCTTGTCGACGAGGAACGAGGAGCCGGAAAAGGCAAGCAGGCCCTTCGACCTCCAAAGGGATGGGTTCGTTATGGGAGAGGGATGCGGGGTGGTGGTGCTCGAGGAGATGGAGCACGCCAGGAGGAGGGGGGCGAGGATATACGCGGAATTGGCCGGATATGGCGCAACCGCCGATGCATTCCATATGACCCAGCCGGATCCGGATGGGGAAGGAGCGGCCCTTTCCATGATGCTCTCCCTTCAGGATGCGGGGATGGACCCGTCCGAGATAGATTACATAAACGCCCATGGCACCTCAACCCCGCTCAACGACAAGATAGAGACGTTGGCGATAAAAAGGGTTTTCGGCGAGCACGCCTATAAGCTCGCCGTCAGCTCGACGAAGTCCATGACAGGCCATCTCCTCGGGGCGGCAGGGGGGATTGAGCTCGTCATAACCGTGCTCGCCATGGATAGGGGATATATACCCCCGACGATAAATTACGAATTCCCGGATCCGGAGTGCGACCTCGATTACGTCCCGAACCGCCCGAGGAAGGCGGAGATAAGAGGGGCGATGTCGAACGCCTTCGGGTTCGGAGGACATAATGCATGCATCGTCTTAAGGAAGGTGGATCTCTGAAAAAATGGGGTTTAAGGAGGAGCTCAGGGATTTCGTCAGGGAGATAGGGGTAGGGGACTTCAACGATTGGGACCTCCTCGAAAGGGCATTGACCCATAAGTCATACGCCGTGGAGAGGGGCCATCCTATGGAGAACAACCAGAAGCTCGAGTTCCTCGGGGATTCCGTCCTGGGGATGGTTGTTAGCGAATACCTCTATAAGAGGTATTCCAAATACGATGAGGGGGAGCTTTCGAAGTTCAAGGCGATAGCCGTAAGCGAAAGGGTTCTGTCCGAAAAGGCGAGGAAGATAGGCCTCGGAAGATATATAAGGCTCGGTAAGGGGGAGGAACATACGGGAGGGAGATCGAGGGCATCCATACTCGCCGATACCATGGAGGCCCTTATAGGAGCTATATACCTCGATAAGGGGCTCGATGCCGTAAGATCGTTCATCATCCAACTTCTTGCCGATGAGATAGATAGGATGGAGAGGGATGAATACGAAAGGGATTATAAGACCGCGCTCCAAGAGCTTACACAGAAGAGATATAAGGTGATCCCCGTATATGAGACCGTAGGCCAATACGGGCCCGACCATGACAGGACCTTCGAGGTCGTGGTCAGGATAAAGGGGGTGATAGTGGGGAGGGGGATAGGGGGGAGCAAGAGGAGGGCGGAACAGGCGGCGGCGAAGGAGGCGCTGGAGAGGATAGCATCGTGGCAGGTGATTTGATAAGGTTTGTAGCGATGGATATAGATGGAACCCTTCTTTCATCGAGCTCCTCCATAGGCCAAAGGACCTTATCCGCTATAAGGAAGGCCATGGATTTAGGGGTTAAGTTCTCCCTCGTTACGGGAAGGAGGCTATCCTCCGCCATTCCAATAGCCAGGGCTATAGGAGATGTGGCGATAGTATGCCATAATGGCGCTATAGCGAAGGGTTCCCCCGATGGGGATGTGGTTTACTCCAGGCCGATGACCTCCGTTCAGGCCGTCGCAACGATAAGGGCTTTCGTCTCCGGGGGTATGTTCCCAATCCTCTATCGTGGAACGAAGGGATATGCCGAGATGTTCGTAGAGAGGGATATGTTGAGGTCCATGCCGCCTCCTATAAGACATTGGATATCCGAGTATTTGGAAAGAAACGAGGAGTTCGTGAGGATGGTCGACGGGATAGAAGGATATGCGGATGGGGAGACGGTGGAGGTCATGGCTCCCGTCCCGACCAAGGATGTCGTGGACCTCATGGGATACTTGGAGTCCGAGATAGGGGATAGGGGAAAGGTCCTCAGGATGAGCCCTAAGGGGAGCGATGTATCCTTCCTCGAGGTTGTAAGCCCCCTTTGTTCCAAATGGAATGCTGTGGCCTTCCTGGCCGGATCCATGGGGGTATCGAGGGAAGGGATAATGGCAATAGGGGATAACTACAACGACGTAGATATGCTTCTATCGGCAGGGATCGGGGTTTTGATGGGAAATGCACCTGATGAGCTTAAATCGCTCGGGCTTTATATTACAAGCTCAAACGAGGAGGATGGGGTTGGGATCGCCATAGAGAGGTTCGTCTTAGGCCCCTTTATCCCCAACCCATGTCCAGATAATAGGAGGGGAGAACCTATATGAAGGCTTTTTCGGATTATTTCGGGATAAAGGAGAGGGGGACGTCGTTGGGGACCGAGGTCAGGGCTGGGATAACCACCTTCCTCACCATGGCGTATATCCTTTTCGTCAACCCGATGATCCTAAAGGATGCCGGGGTTCCTTTCGAGGCATGCGTCGTCGGCACGGCGATAGCGGCTGGGCTTTCTTCGATACTCATGGGGGTTGTGGCGAACTTCCCGATAGCCTTGGCTTCCGGCATGGGCCTTAATAGCGTCCTGGCCTATACGATAATCCTGAAGCAGGGGATATCGTGGCAGGCGGGAATGGGGTTGATCTTCTTGGATGGGCTCCTCGTCTTCCTCCTCGTCATCGTGGGATTAAGGGAGGCGGTTATGAACGCCATCCCTGTCTCCTTAAGGCATGCCATAGCTGCGGGAATAGGCCTTTTCATAGCGTTCATAGGGGTCCTGAACTCCGGATTGGCGGTCATAGATAAGGAATCCCTCCTTCCCAAGGCTGGGGATATAACGCAGCCGGGTCCGCTCGTCGCCGCCCTCGGAACCCTTATAATAGCCGGACTCGTCACGATGAGGGTTAAAGGCGGGATATTGCTCGGGATCTTGATCAATACCGTCCTTGCCCTTCTTTTGGGCGTCGCGAAGATCCCGAAGGGGATAGAGCCCCCGGACTTCTCCACCATAGGGGCCCTCGATATCCCAGGGGCTCTCAGGCTATCGCTCGTCCCACTCCTCATAGGCCTCATGATAGTGGATTTCTTCGATACGCTTGGGACGGCTACGGCGATAGGGTATCAGGCAAAGCTCCTGGATAAGGAGGGGAGGATATTATCCATAGGACGGGTGCTTGGGATCGATGCCATAGCGGCTATGATAGGCGGGGTATGTGGGGCAAGTTCGGTGACATCCTATATAGAGTCGGCGGCAGGGGTTTCGGAAGGCGGGAGGACCGGCTTGACGTCCATCGTCGTTGGGATCCTCTTCCTCCTCGGCATATTCCTCGCCCCCTTTGCGGCAATAGTTCCGAAGGAGGCCACGGCACCGGCCCTCATAATAATAGGCTTTCTCATGATGGGGAGCCTGATGGAGGTGGATTTCGGAGATCTCGAGATAGCTATCCCTGCCTTCGTAACCTTCCTTGCCATGCCGGTCATGTATTCGATATCGCATGGGATAGGGTATGGATTTATAACATATGTAGTCATCAAGGCGATAAGGGGCAAGTTCAGGGATGTCCATCCGCTAATGTATATTGTAGCTTTGATCTTTGGGCTTTCCTTTGCGCTCCTCCCGACAAAGTGAGATGAGGGGGGTAGAGATATCGGCCCTATCCTTCCTGATGGATTGGATAGTCGGCGCCTCCTCGATAGTGGTCAGCCTCTTCGCCATAAGGCTTGGGGCGAATCCATTCGTCCTCGGGATCCTCGGTTTCACATGGGGCATCTCCTATTCTTCAATGTCCCCCCTTTTCGGCAGGATCTCCTCGGAAGGGAGGAGGAAGCCGATGATCCTCACGGGGATTTCCGTAGTTATGGTCTCCATGCTCCTGTACGGGATCTCCTCCAAGCCCATACATCTCATCCTCACCAATCTCGTCAACGGCTTGGGATGTTCCCTCTTCTGGCCGATTTTCGAGACATTGCTTCATGTCAGGGGGGATAGCCGAAGGACCAACAGGAACATGGGCTTTTTTAACATCGGATGGACAACAGGACTGACGGCGGGAACCGCTATGGGAGGGGCGATGATGGCGCTTGGGGAGAGGAACGCCTTTTCCGTAATGGCCCTCGTCTTAGGCATTACATTCCTCCTCGCCCTTATCTTCGTAAAGGAGGAAGCGACATCTTACGATCCCCCGAAAGGGGTGAGGGAGGATAGGGTGGGGCAGGAGGCCAGGACTTTACTTTATATCTCCTGGATCGCCAACTTCGTCGTCTGGTTTGGGACATCCACCGTGACGACCCTTTTCCCAAAGCTCGCGAAATCCTATGGTTTTTCGGATTTACATGTTGGCCTCTTCTCATCCTTTCTTAACCTCGGCCAAGGGGTGGCCTTCATCGGCCTTATGATCAGTTCGAGATGGCATTTCAAGCTCCTGCCCCTTTTGATCTCCCAGATCGTCGCATCCCTTGGGATATCCCTTATCGGATTGCTTAGAACACCTCCTGGTTTCTGTTCAGGCCTCCTTTTACTTGGGCTTGGTCGAGGCCTCTGTTATTCCTCAAGCCTTTACTATGCCCTTGTGGCGGGGGGTCAGGAAGGGGGAAGGACTGGGATACACGAGATGCTTGTAGGTGGGGCTTTCACGTTGGGGCCTTTCGTAGGCGGGAGCATAGCCCAATGGCAGGGGATAAGGGTTTCCTTCCTCTTTTCCTCCGCCCTCCTTATCCTTGCCCTGCCCATTCAGATCCACTTACGAAGTGGTCCACTTCGTAAGTGGATACAAGAAAGGAGGAGGTATAGATGAGGATCCGGCATGTTGTCCTCATGGTTTTGGCGTTTGCGTGGGTCATGGGCTGTGCCAAGGAGGAAGTGCAGCCCACGGGGAAAGGAACGGTTACGGGGAAGATCACCCTGTCCGGGCAAACGGACCATTCGGGGATCTCGGTGGAGATCATCGGCACGGGGCTTAGGGCCGAGACGAAGGCGGACGGCAGCTTCACCATAAAGGATGTTCCAAAGGGGACGTATATGGTGGAGATCTCTAAGGAAGGGTATTCGAGGGAGGTTAAGGAGATAACCGTTGAGGAAGGAAAGACCGTCTCCCTCACGCTGACCTTAGAGTCTAAGGTAAGGCTGATCGGCAGGGCTTTATTGCCGGGGAACAAGGCCCAGCCTGGAATCATGGTTGTTGTGGAAGGGACGGAGTTCCAGGCGAAGACGGATGCCAAAGGGGAATACGTCATAGAGGGCAAGATCCCTCCTGGGGATATCGTGGTGGTGGCATCGATGGAGGGCTATTTCGAGGCGAAGGCCACCGTGAAGGTCGAACCCGGCAAGGCCGAGATCTCCGTGCCCGATCTGGTGCTTAGGGAGAAACCCCTCTTCTATGAGGACTTCTCGAGCCCCGATGCCATCAAGAACTGGGCTTACTGGGGGGAGGACGTGGCTAACCTTCCTAAAATCGAAGTTGTCGGTGGATTCCTCGTGATAACCAGCAATCAGGAGAAGAAGCCCTTCGGGGTTCGCCTCGAGAAAGGGCCTTTCAATATCACCGAAACCGTTACGTTCGAGGAGGTTTTCATCCATGCCGATCCATCATCCGGAACGGAATGGAACGTGTATCTCACAACCGAGAAGAGCGAGCCGACCGGCGACTTCTCAACGGACATGTGGGATGTGAACTGCCTGAACATCTCGATCCACGACAACAAGATGTGGATCAACGCCCGCCATGGAAATGTCAGCATAGATGACAAGCCGATCGATGCGGTAAAACCGGATAAGAACCCCCATAAGATCTCGATCACGCTCGATGCGAACAACTACATCGTCTATTGGGACGGAAAGGAGGTCGACAGGGGATCTCATGGCTTGACGAAGCCCGAGGTCTACTTCTCCACAAGCACCTATAACTCTCCGCCTGGGATGGCCCATAAGGTCGACGAGGTGGTGATATACAAGGGCGGATATACGGATAATCCCCCGAAGAAATAGGCTAAATGGGATTCCGGGAAGAGGAGGCCCTGGGGAGGATGGATGGGAAGTAGATCCAGATGTGTCCGCCGTCATCGTCCTCCCCGAAGAACAATTGTCCGTAGCGGCCCGTTACTGCATCCCCGAAGGCATAGCCGTATCTGCGCCTCTCTATTGTAGAGACCGCTACGCCAAGTGATTTCACGAAACCGGATTCCGGGTTATAGCAAAAGAATTGGGCTATGCCGTCGCCACATGTCCCGAAAAGGCGTCCGTCGAACGTTACGGCCATCGGCCCTATAGGTGTTAGCGGCGTGCGGCCTATAGGGCCTGTGAACCCATATTCCTCCGCGAATGCGAAGAGCCGTCCATCGCCATCGGCGGTGTATAGGATGCCCTCTATCGGATCCCGAGCCCAGCGCAACGGGCATCTATACCAATCCCCTTCGGGGAGGGGCAAGGAAGAGCGTTCGAGGGATCCATCCTGCGGCCTATAGCGCCAGAGGCTCTCGCCTTCGTCGAGGCCGAACACGGATCCCTGTGATCCGATGGCCAGGCACCCGAATCCTGGGATCTCGCCGAGGATCTTCTTTTCCCCGCTGGCGATCTCCATGGCGAGGAGATGGCCTTCCGTTGCTATGAAGATAACCCCTTTTTCCCTGAGCGCAACGGCATCCACGATCTTTTCCCCGGCAACTGCCGGGCCGAGGTCCTCGATCCTCGGCCTGCTGAACCCCCATTCCTGTATTAGGTCGCGAGGAAGCGGCTGCAGGGGGCACCTTAAGAGGCGCCCTTCGCTTTGCCCGTTGACACAGGCGACGATGTGTTCTGTCCCACAACATATCGCCGGACAACCTGTTGCATCCTCAACGCCCCCCAAATCGAACACCGCCCCGGTAGCTTGATGGAAAGCCCCTGCGAAGAGATGGACGCGTCGCCCGCTTGTCCCTCCATAGATCGTTCCATCGGAAGCTACATCCAGCGCTGTGATATGGCTCTCGTCCGGGGGTATGGGGGCCGATGCTCCCGGGAAGCAAAGGGGGAAGGCTACCATCGTCCCTTCGGATAAGAAGGTGCGATCCCAGATCTCCTTGGCAAGCCTCCTCGCTTCCTCTGATCCCAGATCTATGCGTTTCCTTTTGGTCATCTCATTTCCCTCCTCATCCCCACATCCTTATGGGCAGATGGATGTCTTCCTTTTTCCGGTCCTGAGGCATCTCCACCTTAAACAATCCCACGGGCCTTTGCCCAACGTGGCCGAAGAAGAGGTCCCCGTTATGGTCCACGGCACCCCTGGATACGTATTGGGAAAAGGCATCCGGGCGCCTCAGGACCGTTACCTCCTCCCGCTCCAATGTCTCGGGATCGAGCCGCCAAAGGACCCCTTCCCTTTCCCGATATCCTTCAGGCATAGGGTTATATATCGGGTCGTGCCATCGCGATGCCACGAAGTAAAGGCATCCGTCGGGGGCGAACGTCAGTCCGCCGCAATGGTCGAGGAAGGTGCTATAGGGGATAGTTGGATCCCGATCCTGGGTTGTGGGCCCGAGATCCTCGACCCGTCCCCATTCCCCTTCATGAGGCCATATCCTTATAAGCCGCGGTTGTGCTATCCATGTCACGGCGTAGATGGCCTCGCCATCCGGTGAGGAGACGGCATCGTAAAGGACGCTATGCCATCCTGTCTGGAAGGCGGGGTTATGGGGGAGGATGTATGGGGAGAGTTCCACCCGATCCTTCTCCGGATCGTAGCGGACGATCCTTCCGTCGTCGCGGGTGGTCCAGACCCGGTGATATCTGTCGAGGAATAGGACCTGGGAGTTTATCGAGCCGATGCGTGCTATGTCGCGCCGCTCCCTTGAGTTGAGGTCGTATGAGATCAGGTGATCCCTTGGATAGCTTAGGGCGTAGAGCAAGCCTCGCTCCTCGTCATGAAGAAGGCATCTGCATCCTTCCTTAGGTATCAACGTATCCCACCACAACACCGTATCGGTTTTGGTGTCGAATGCGATCAAGGCGCTGCCGCGAAAACACCGCTCCTCATCGTGCCACATCCCCCATGGGGAGTATAAGGGCAGGTCTATGGGAGGGCCGGATAGGTGGGTTGCCATGTAGAGGATGCCGTCGTGGATGGATGGGGCGAAGCTGTAATGGATCTTGCACTGGGTCGCACGACCGGAATCCCGAGGGTCTTCCACAACCTCGTCCACGTCGAAGAGGTAGTCGAGGGAGTCGGAATGCTCGTCATATCTGACCACCTTCACCGTTTCCCCCGGCAGGTGCTCGCAACAAGCCGCCGCATAGATACGCCCATCGGGTCCTGTGGATAGCGACCAGCACGAGTCCGAGTTCGGATGTTCCGTGAAGGGATACCAACGAACGACATATGTTTCCATCTTCCTTTCTCCCCCCTTTCTTCTGAGGAAGCATAGCACAGAAGGGCAAAGGATGTCAAGGTTCCATTGCCCTGGCTTTCTTATTGACATGAGGGCAGCAACTATGGTATCCTTGAAGCTAAGGAAAGGAGGGGGGTAGGATGGATTTCAAGGAGATAGCCCAGATGGCGAGGGACGAGGCCAAAAGATACGGGGTCCAGTTTATGGACATAAGGATAAGGGAGGGGGATTGGTCGAGCATCTCCCTTCAGGACGGGAAGGCGGACAAGATAGGGACCGGGAAGGGGGTTGGGATGGGGATAAGGGTCCTCCTGAACGGCGTATGGGGGTTTGCCTCGAGCGATGAGGTGACGAGGGAGAGGGCCATGGATTGCCTGAAGGCGGCCGTTGAGATGGCCAAGGCATCCTTATCGAGGGTAAGGGAGAGGATAGAGATAGCGGAGGCCGAGCCCATAGAGGACATCTACGAATCCCATTATGAGATAGATCCGAGGTCTATACCCCTTGAGAGGAAGAAGGAGATCCTTTCGAGCTTCGAGAAGGCGGCCCTGGCCAAGATGGGGGATAAGGCTGCGAACACCATGCTCTGGTATTCCGACTCCGTGACGAGGGAGATAGTTTGCAATACGTTCGGGACGTTAACGGATAGCAAATACGTCAGGGTGAGGATAGGGGCTCGCATGACGGCGAAAGAAGGGGATATAAGGAGGAGCGGATACGAAGGCGTTGGGAGGATATCCGGATTCGAGGTGATAGAGGGGCTGTCCGCCGAGGAGCTATCGGTTGCGGCGGCCGAGACGGCCCTCAACCTTCTATCCGCGAAGAGGCCTCCTGCGGGGAAATTTCCGGTCATATTCCATCCCGATATATCCGGGATATTCATACACGAGGCCCTTGGGCACAACGCCGAGGCGGATCTTGTGTTAAAAGGGGAGTCGATCTTGGAGGGCAAGCTTGGGACGAAGATAGCGTCCGATCTCGTCACGGTCATAGACGATGCAACGATGGAGGGGGAGTGGGGTTTTTACAAATACGATTCGGAAGGGGTTCCTGGGCAAAGGAGGACGATAATAGACAAGGGGGTCTTGGTCGGGTTCATGCATAGCCTCGAGACCGCTGCGAAGTTCGGGGTAAAGCCGAACGGAAGCGCGAGGGCGCAGGATCATGGAAGCAGGCCGATAGTCAGGATGAGCAATACCTTCGTCGCTCCGGGAAGCTCCAAGTTCGAGGATATGGTGAAGGATATAGACCTGGGGATATTGTTACGTAAGGGACAATGGGGCTATGTCATGTGCGAGAAGGGGCAGTATACATGTCATGCTGGGGAGGCGTTCCTTATAAAGGATGGGGAGATAAGGGATAGGCTATGCGATGTCTCCATATCCGGCATGATACTCGAGACATTGGAGAACGTGGATGCCATCTCAGAGGAGTTCATGATGGAGAAGGGCGGGGGGACATGTGGCAAGGATGGGCAGGGGATGGCGGTGAGCGGGGGAGGGCCATACATAAGGGTAAAGGAAGTAGTCGTTGGAGGGCAGGAGCTCATAGGAGGGGAGAGGCGATGAGAGACCTTCTTTCCATAGCGCATATGGCTTGCGAGGTAGCCAAGGGGGAAGGGGCGGAGTTCGTGGACGTCGTCGCATCCATCTGGAAGGATGTGTCCGTCGAGCTCGACAAGGGAGCTATAAAGTCGAGCGATGTGAGGTGGGGATCTTACGTATCCGTCAGGGCCTTTATAAAGGGGGGCATGGGGGCATCATCCATATCGGGCAGCTTCGAGGATGATGATGTGGTGCTATGCGCCAGGAGGGCTGTCGAGATGGCGAGGATCGCACAGCCCGATCCGGACTTTGTGAGCCTCCCGGAGCCTTTGCCGTATAAGGAAGTAGAGGGCCTTTACGATCCGAGGATAGAGGCGATGGAGGTATCTCAGCTCATAGACTTCCTCGGAATGAACGTGGACGAGGCTATCTCCGTATGCCCGGAGGTCGTGGTTAACGGGGGTTCGAGTGCGAGCTTTGGGGAAAGCGCCCTCGTCAACTCCTTAGGCGTGGAGGTCAGGAACAAGTGGACGAGCATAGGGCTTTCCATATCCTCCGTGGTTAAGAAGGGGGAAGATGTCGGTTCGTATTACGAGTTCGACAGCGCAAGGGTCCTTTCGGACTTCGTTCCGCAGGGGATAGGGAGGAAGGCAACGGAAGGGGCTTTGTCGTTCCTCGGGGCGAGGAAGGTCGAGACCAAGCCCATGGCCGTGATCCTTGGACCATTAGCCACTCACGACCTTTTCTCCTCCATATGCTCATGCGCAAGTGCGGAGGAGATCCAGAGGAATAGGTCCTTCCTAATAGGAAAGAGGGGCGAGGTGATAGCGAGCGAGCTTATAACCGTTGTGGACGACGGGACATATCCAAGGGGGATATTCTCATCCCCGTGCGATGGGGAAGGATTTCCGAGGAGGCCCCTCACGGTCATAGAGAACGGGGTTCTCAAAAGTTGGCTCCATAACTCGTACACGGCGAACAAGGCGAAGGAGGAGAACACGGGACATTCGACAAGGGGTGGGATAAGTCCGACAAATGTGAGGATCCTGCCCGGGAAGGTGCCATCGGAGGAGATAATAGGAAGCACGGACGAGGGGATTTACATACTATCCGGAAGCGTCTCCCCAAACCCGATTACCGGGGAGATATCGGCAACGATAGATTTCGGGTTCAAGGTAGAGAGGGGGAGGATAGCGTATCCGGTGAAAAACGCCATGATCGGGATAAATGCCATAGAGCTCATGAAGAAGATAGATGCCGTTTCCTCCGATTATAGGGAGGAGCCGGGGCTCATAATGCCAACCATAAGGGCTCAAAACGTCCTCGTAGCAGGAGGGGTGTAAATTCGGATTTCGGATTGTTAAGAAGGAAGGGGGTATGGGATCGTGTCCCTTGAAAGGATGGCGATAGGGATAATGCTCGGGGTCGGGGAGGACCCGAGGGAGAGCTTAAGGAAGGCGAAGGAGATAGGGGTGGACAACGTCCAGATGGGGGTTCCCCCAGATAAGTATCTCGAAGGGGAAGGGTTAGAGGAGCTGAGATCCGCCCTTAAGGAGTTCGGGATAAAGGTGACCACCGTCTTCTGCGGGTTCGAGGGTGAAAGCTATGCCGATATACCGACGGTGAGGAAGACGGTCGGCTTCGTCCCAAGGGAGAGGAGGGCGGAGAGGATAAGGAAGGCCATGAAGATATCCGATTTCGCGAAGGAGATAGGATGCGACAGGATCGCCGCCCATGTCGGATTCATCCCCGAGGATCCATCCGATCCCCTTTACGGAGAGGTTGTGGAAGCGGTGAGGGAGGTAGCGGAGTATTGTAAGGGGAACGGACAGATCTTCTGCCTTGAGACAGGCCAGGAGACAGCGCAAACCCTTCTAAGGTTCATAAAGGACGTGGGGATGGACAACATAAGGGTGAACTTCGATCCGGCTAACATGATACTCTATGGGGTTGGGGATCCAATAGAGGCCCTTGAGCTCCTCAAGGATTACGTAGTAGGGGTCCATTGTAAGGATGGGAAATGGCCGACCGAGAAGGATAAGTTGGGCCATGAGGTCCCCCTCGGGGAGGGCGATGTAGGTATAGAGCGCTTCATCGAGAAGCTCAAGGAGATAGGGTATACGGGTCCGCTGACGATAGAGAGGGAGATAACGGGCGAGGAGCAGAAAAGGGATATGCTTAAGGCCAAGGCGTTGCTCGAAAGGCTAAGGGATAGGGGGTAAGGACGGGGATGATGAGGATCGGATGTTGCGCATACTCATACAGGCAGTATCTTCAAAAAGGGTCCATGAAGCTCGAGGATTTCATATCCCTTTGCCATGTCCTCGGGCTCGATGGGGTAGAGCTCACGGCTTACTACTTCGAGAGCGAAGATCATAGTTACCTGAAATCCTTGAAAAGACATGCTTTCGCGAACGGAATGCACATATCCGGGACGGCTATCGGAACCAACTTCTGCCAGCCGGATCAGGGGGAAAGGGAGAAGCAAGTGGAGATGGCGAAGAGGTGGATAGATATATCCGTCGTCCTCGGAGCTCCCGTTATGAGGGTTTTCGCCGGAGGGGTTCCGAAGGGGCATACGGAAGAGGAGGCGTTCTCATGGGCCATGGAGTGCATAAGGGAATGCGTGGAATACGGGGAGGAGAAGGGGGTTGTCGTGGCCCTTGAGAACCACGGTGGGATAACGTCGACGGCGGAACAGGTGGAGAAGTTCTTCTCTTCCTTAAAAAGCCCTTACTTCGGCCTCAACCTCGATTTCGGTAACTTCGGGAGGGGGTATCAGGACATAGAAAAGGTGGCGAAATACGCGGTCACAGCCCATGCCAAGACCCATTATAGATCTCCATCCGGCTCCGTGGAGCTCGATTACGAGAGGATATTCGGGATAATGGATTCCGTTGGCTACAGAGGATACATGAACATAGAATACGAGGAGGCGGAGGATCCGAAGACAGCGGTTCCGAGGTTTGCAAAGAAGCTCCTCGAGATAAGGGGGAGGCATTAGGGGGTTCTGGATGCCGGTTTATCGAGTATTACCTCCCATTTCGACCTCCTGATTACCTCGTTCGCCGTCCTCTTTAGGGCCTCCGACCTCCCGTCGTTCGGGGATATGCCCATGACGATGAGGTCCACGTCGTTGTCCCTTGCGGTCCTCAGTATTCCCTCCCATGCCTCCCTTGCCCTCTCTATCCTTTCAAAGGCTGGGAGGTTATGCAGTTCGACTATTGCCCGAGCCCTCGAGAGCGCTTCCCTCGCCTTTTCCTCCTCCTTCGGCATCGATGCTCCGAGGGGCAACGTCCTCGGGACCTCTATTACGTAGGTCAGGATTATCTCGGCCTTCTGTTTCTCCCCAAGCCTGCATGCCAGTTCAACCCCTCTTTCCGAGTAAGGCATCCCCACTGTCGGGACAAGTATCCTCTTTATGGCATCGACGGACCTCCTCGCCCTTGCCGCCGCCAAAGGGATCTGCTTGGGAACCATGAACATCCAGAGGAATATAGCACCGAGGGAGATACAGAATATGATCCCGATGGCTAATCCGAGGGCGTTCCAATGGGCTTCGGCGCTCAAAGGCTTTTCACCCCCCGCTTTTCCAGCATCTCATCCCTTTCCGCAAGCGCTATCCTGTATTGCTCCAAGAGATCGTATTCCTCGGCGGATTCCAGGATCTCCATCTGATGCTCCTCCCACCTGTGATCCAGGCTTGAGAAAGCCGGAAGCCCGTTCCTCTTCCTGAACCAGGTATAATAAAGGATCCAACCAAGGACCCATATCGGGCCTGCTATCCTCCCTATCTCGTGCGTTAGGACGACCTCGAATATTATGGAGCCGACCCCTATTATCCCTAAGATCCCAAGCACGGGTATCTCAACCCTTATCCCATCCCTCCTCTTTATCGACAAATTCAGGGGGACCTTATAAGGCCTTGGGGTATATGGATCTTTTATACGAAGCGCGAAGAGGGATATGAAGACGAGGAGGTAGCCGAGGCTTGCCCCGAATGCATAGAGGTTGGCGAGGACGTCCATGGCGTTCCTTGAGAGGAAGGCGAGGACGGTCTGAAGGGCCCCTATCCCGGAGAAGACGAGTATAGACCTCATAGGGGTCCTATAGGTGGGATGGACGGCATCGAACCACTTGCTTATCAACCTAAACTTGCTCATCGAGTAAGTCAGCCTCGATGCGCTCATGATCCCGGAGTTAGCAGACATGAAAAGCATTATCGTCCCGAGGAAGGCTATTAACGGAGCGGCGAAGGGTCCTATGTAAGGCACGGCTTCCGCTATGACTGCGAGGGGGCTATCGACCCTTGCCGCTATCTGCTTCCAGGGGAGGATGCCGAGGGAGAGGAGGGCTATCGAAACGGCGAAGAGGAAGACGGTGAATATGAGGGCGATGGATGTCCTCGGTATTATCGTAGCAGGCCTCCTGGTCTCCTGGGCGGCTTGGGATATGGACTCAAGCCCGACGAAGGATATTATGGCTATGGATGAGCCATACATGAAATCCTTGGCGGATGGGAACTCGTGCTTCCACTGTTGGACGAAGAGGGAAGGATGCCACGCCATGGCAAAGCCGAGGAGGATGAGGAGGACTTCAGATGCTATAACTACCACGCCTATTATCTCGTTCACGCGGGACGATTCCCTTATCCCTTTCACATTAAGCCATGTAAGCACGGCTATTATAAGGAGGGTCTCCCCACACCATAAGGGATTTACCCCTTTGAACGGGCCTATGTCCATCGCAAACCTGTCTATTCCAACTCCGAAAAGGTAGGGGAGGAAGAAGTTCAGGTATCCGGCGGAGCCGGTGGCGAAGAGCGCTATGTCTATCGTGTAATCGAGGAGGAGGGCCGAACCAGCTACAAGGCCCCATATATCCCCAAGCCCTCTCGCCGAGAAGTATTGTCCGCCCCCGGCAACCGGATAAGCTGAGGCGAGCTCGGTATAGGCAAGGCCTATGAGGATATAGATTCCGCCGGCTATGGCGAAGACAAGGGGTGTTGCTCCCTGAGCTGCTGCGAAGACAAGACCCATAGCCACGAAGACGTCTGCTCCGACGTCCGCAAAACCCCACATGTAAGAGCCCCAAACAGTTACTTCCCTTCTTAACTCTTCTTCCTTTCCACTCATAAACCCTCCTGTACCACCTCCCATCCTTATTTGAAATATTACCACATCCCATGGCCCATGTCAAGAGGTAGCGAGGGGCAAAGGGCAAGGGGCAAAGGGCAAGGAGCACCATGCTCCATGCTCCGTGCACCATGCTCCTCCTTATCCCATGGCCCATGTCAAGAGGTAGCAAGGGGCAAAGGGCAAGGAGCAAAGGGCAAGGAACACCATGCTCCATGCTCTATGCTCCATGCTCCTCCTTATCCCATGGCCCATGTCAAGAGGTAGCAAGGGGCAAAGGGCAAGGAGCAAAGAGCAAGGAACACCATGCTCCATGCTCTATGCTCCATGCTCCTCCTTATCCCATGGCCCATGTCAAGAGGTAGCGAGGGGCAAAGGGCAAGAAGCAAAGGGCAAGGAACACCATGCTCCATGCTCTATGCTCCATGCTCCTCCTTATCCCATGGCCCATGTCAAGAGGTAACAAGGGGCAAAGGGCAAGAAGCAAAGGGCAAGGAGCACCATGCTCCATGCTCTATGCTCCATGCTCCTCCTTATCCCATGGCTCATGTCAAGAGGTAACAAGGGGCAAAGGGCAAGGAGCAAAGGGCAAGGAGCACCATGCTCCATGCTCTATGCTCCATGCTCCTCCTTATCCCATGGCCCATGTCAAGAGGTAACAAGGGGCAAAGGGCAAGAAGCAAAGGGCAAGGAACACCATGCTCCATGCTCTATGCTCCATGCTCCTCCTTGGGCAAGGGGCAAAGGGCAAGGAGCAAAGGGCAAGGAGCACCATGCTCCATGCTCTATGCTCCATGCTCCCCTTTGGGCAAGGGATAGGATGTTGTCTTGACCGCTGTTGTGGTTATCGGGTATAATTGAATTGGGCCGTCCATCCTGGGATTGACAGGTGTAAGGATTTGTGGTAAAATTTATGGCAGACGGGTCTGAGCAAGCAAGGAGGGTGGAGGATGAAGGGAAGATTTGAGAAGGCGGTGCTTGTGATCGTATTCGCTTTTCCCTTAGCATCCGTCGTTGGATGCACGGTGGGGACAGGCTCTCCCAAGAAGATAGAGCCGAGGTTGAAGAGGGGGGAGGAGGCGGTTGTGGGGTTCGTCCTCCCGAGGAAGACGGAAGATTTCACAGCCATGGAGGGGCCGATCCTGGACATGGCCGAGAGGTCTCCGTATGATATAAAGGTCGAGTTCGGCTACGGGGATGGGACATGTGAGAGCCAGGCCTCCATCATAGAGAGGATGCTCGGGATAGAGAAGCTAAGGGTTTTAGCGGTGTATCCAGCCATGGACGATTTCAAGCCCCTCGTCAAGGCGATGAAGAAGGCGAGGAAGAAGAGGATAGCCCTCTTGGCGATGGAGATCCCTCCGCCAGGCTTTAAGCCTACCTCCACCATCCTCTCCGACGACATGGGCGGTGGCTGGATGGTGGCCGATTACGTAGTTAACAGCCTTCCGAAGGATACTCCTCTGAAGATAGTGGTCCTGGACGTAAAGGAGCCGAAGAAGAGGAAGCTTTCGCCTATTGAGAAGCTCATGATATCGAGGATAAAGGACAGGTCGAAGGGGCTGGAGGATGGGTTTTATCCTTATCCGGAGAAGAAGGTTTTGGAAAGGCCCAAAGTCGAGAACGACAGGGCGGCCGTTAAAAGCTTCCTTCTGGGGAAGCTGAAGACGGATTACAAGGACGTAGATTTCATAATGGCCCCGACGGACGAGATGGCCCTCGGGGCCTTGGATGCGGTAAGGGAAACGGGGGCGAAGGCGAAGGTAACAGGGTATGGGAACAGCCAGGAGGCGATATCCGAGATCTCCAAGGGAGGTCCTTTGATCCTCACTGTAAAGGATCAACCCGTGGAGATAGGGAAGAAGGCGATGGATCGGGCGTTAGCGTATTTTAACGGGGAGGATCTGGGCAAAAGATACGATGTCGACGTAGCCATCGTAGATATAAAATCCCTGCCCGCCCAGACGGCGGCCAAGTGATCCAAGGCTTTAAACGCTTTGGATCCACATAGATGTTGGGGGTGAGGTTCATGAAGGATCCCAAGAATTTGAGGGATTTGGGCAAGGGCTTCGAAAGGGTCATGAGCCCTGTGAACGTAAAGGCCCTCGCCCTTGTGGATCAGCTAATCGTCCTGACCGACGAGAACGATAGAAGGCGCCCGCTCCTATACCAGCTCAGGAACCAGATAATAGAGGATGGGTTGACGTTGCAGGAGGCGAGGAGGGTCATAGAGGAATTGGAGAGCGCTTTGGATAAGGTCACCTCACCCGCCAACAGGATAGGGACCTATCTCGGATCCCCTAAGGAAGGGGTAGCCCATGTCGTCGTCGGGGGCTCGGAATATTATGCGAACGTGGATCCGAGGATAGATATATCTTCCCTTAAGGTGGGGACGAGGATACTCCTTAACGATGCGTATGCCGTCGTAGGCGATCTCGGGTATAGCCCCTCCGGTCCCGTTGGGAAGGTCGTCGATGTCCTCTCCGATGGGAGGTTAAGGGTTGGCCAGGAGCCCGGGGTTCAGACCTTCATCCTCAATAGGTCCTCGGATCTTGCTTCCGTCTCGATAAGAGTTGGGGATGAGGTCAGGATAGATCCGAACTATAGGGTTGCGATAGAGAGGGTCTTCTCCCCAGGGGCGCAGGATTACTATCTCGAGCACATCCCGGAGATACCGTGGAGCAAGATAGGGGGGCAGAGGGAGGCGATAGAGGCTATAAGGGATGCGATAGAGATGCCTTTGCTATATCCCGAGCTGTTCTCTAAGTTCAATTACTCCCCTCCTAAGGGGTTCCTCCTCTATGGACCCCCGGGATGTGGAAAGACGCTTATAGGGAAAGCAACGGCATATAACCTGACGAAGCAGCTTAGGGAGAAGAGGCAGAAGAACGTGGAGCAATACTTTATGCATGTAAAAGGCCCGGAGATACTGAACATGTGGCTCGGGGAATCCGAGAGGATGATAAGGGAGATATTCAGCAGGGCGAGGGAGAGGAGCAAGGAAGGATATCTCCCCTTCGTCTTCATAGACGAAGCCGAGGCGATCCTGGGGACGAGGAGGGCTATAAGGAACTTAAACATAGCGAATACGCTCGTTCCGATGTTCTGCAGCGAGCTCGACGGGCTCGAATCCCTGAACGAGCTGGTCGTTATCCTGGCGTCGAACAGGCCGGACCTCATAGATCCGGCCGTCCTCAGGCCTGGGAGGATAGATAGGAAGATAAAGGTAAAAAGGCCTGACAGGGATGCGTGCCGGGAGATATTCTTCATCTACCTCACCCCGGATCTCCCATTGGATGAGAAGCTTAAAAGCAGGTTTGGGGAGAACGTCCAGGATTCCATAGAATACCTGACGGAAGTGGTTCTATCGGAGATGTGGGCGAGGAACGATAAGACGAAATACCTCGAGATCTTCTTCAGAAGCGGGAAGAAGGAGGTCCTTTACTGGTCGGATTTCGCAAGCGGGGCCATAATAGCTTCCATCGTTAGGAGGGCGAAGGAGAAGGCGATAAAGAGGTCCGTGAGGCTTGGGAGGGAATGTGGGATATCCGAAGAAGACCTCTTAACATCCTTATATGAGGAGTATGAGGAGGGCGAGATATTCCCAACCACCGATAATATAGAAGATTGGATGAAGCTCCTCGACTACGATATAGAGAACGTAGCCAAGGTCGTCCCAATTAGGGGTTCGGCAAGGAAACAGATCTCCTTTGGCGAGGTCATATGAGCGGGATAGGGGGAGAAAGAAGGATATTCGGGATAGAGACGGAATATGGGGTAATGGTAGATGGCGATTTCGACCCCGTCTTGGAGTCCGTATCCATCGTCAGATCTTATCTCCACTCCTCCCCGAGATGGGACTACAGCCTCGAGGACCCGAGGATGGACATGAGGGGTTTCAGAGCCCCCGAGCTCCTTGAACCCCCGGATGAGAAGGAGCAGAAGGGGAAAGGATATCGCTCTTACGAGGAGATAAGGAGCGATATAGTCCTTCACAACGGGGCGAGGTTCTACAACGACCATACACATCCGGAGTTCTCAACCCCCGAATGCTCCTCCCTGGTGGATATAGTGAGATACGACAAGGCGGGGGAGAGGATACTGCTCCTATGCAGGAGGAAGAGGGAGGAGGAAAGGGGGAGCAGGGTTTATATATACAAGAACAACACCGATTTCCATGGACATAGCTATGGATGCCACGAGAACTACCTCGTAAGGAGGGATCTGCCGTTCGATCAATTAGTCCAGGGCCTGATCCCATTCTTCGTGACGAGGCAGATATTCTGCGGGGCTGGGAAGGTCGGGTCGGAGATCAAGGAGGAGGGCGTGAATGTGCGCTACCAGCTATCCCAAAGGGCGGAGTTCTTCACAAAGGAGATGAGCGTCGACACAATGCATCAGCGGCCGATAATAAACACGAGGGACGAGCCACATGCGGACCCGGCAAGGTATAGGAGGCTTCACGTCATAGTCGGGGACTCGAACATGTCCGAGTATGCCACGGCGTTGAAGGTAGGGACGACGAGCCTTGTTCTCGACATGATAGAGGAGGGGGGGTGGGGGGAGTGGATAGTATTGGAGGATCCTGTTAGGGCGATAAAGGAGATATCGAGGGATGAGGGGATGAGGTGGGAGGTTAGGCTTGGCGATGGTAGGGTTAGCAATGCCGTTGATATACAGAGGATGTATTGGGAGGAGTGCAGGAGGAGGTATGAGGGGAGGGATGAGGAGACGGATTGGGTTTTGAGGGAGTGGGGAGGGGTTTTGGAATGTCTTGGGGAGGGGAGGGTATGGGATCTTGTTGACAGGGTCGACTGGGTTGCGAAGAGATGGCTTATAGAGAGGTTTATGGAGGAGGAGGGGGTTGAGTGGGGGGATCCATGGCTTCAGAGCATAGATCTCGAGTATCACAACATAGATCCCGAGTCCGGGCTTTATTATTGTCTTGAGAGGATGGGGTATGTCAGGAGGGTTGTGAGGGATGAGGATATAGAAAAGGCCATATCGGAACCACCAGCAAATACAAGGGC
>Ga0209225_1000130_pt1 | contig 87498 bp, 67 predicted proteins | sample WasSprMetagenome_FD_184732 | JGI IMG/M metagenome (GOLD analysis project Ga0209225, IMG submission 184732) | Sulfidic aquatic microbial communities from Washburn Spring, Yellowstone National Park, USA - WS (SPAdes) (version 3) | ecosystem: Environmental > Aquatic > Thermal springs > Hot (42-90C)... | reverse complement strand
AGGAAAGATATAGGGGCAGGCTTTACGGTAAAAGGCTTTTCCTCGAGGAGGACTGGATTGCATGCTACGATGAGCAGGAGAAGCTTGGACTCATAATGGTTTACGACGTGAAAACCCCGTTCCTAACCCATATCTGGATGAACACTCCAGATAATCCTGATTCACACTACTCCTACATTGAGATCCAGCCCTGGATAAGGGTTAACACGGGCACAACCACCTACTTCAGCTATTACCTTTACGGTTTCAAGGGTAGTTTTGAAAATGCCTTAAAGTCTCTTAAGGAAAACTTCTACATTGATTGAGATTGCATGATGAACTATTTAGCGTGCAATGAAACATCCAGATTTTGCTGAGGGAAAATCTAATTTGGAATTGCTAAAACATTTAAAAGAGGTTTCGATTTAAAAAGTTAACAGATTTTACTCCATTGCTTTATTAAAATTTCCGAAATCGCCTTTTCGCTCTTAATTACTTCTTCCCGAGTGAAAGCCGGCTTCCATACGCCCTGGTGGAGGGAGTCTGAAATAACTAAAACTGCAGCAGTTTCAGCCTGTCTATACATTGATAAACAAAACATTGCGGAGCATTCCATTTCTACAGCTAAAACCCCGGATTTCGAGTAAGATAAGACCTTGCTCATCGTTTCTCTGAAGGGCGCATCAGTTGTCCATACTCCACCTTCCTTATATTGAACATTATTTTCATTTAAAATGGTTTCAATCCTTTTTAAGAGGTTTGCCGAGGGTCTGGCTTGTATGTTCGACGGTAGATAATGGTAACTTGTTCCTTCCTCTCTTATAGCGAATGTCGGGATCAATATCTCACCAATACCGATTTCTGAGCTTAGGGAACCTGCTTCACCAAAAATTAAGTGCTTCTTAATCCCAGCTGCAATTAACGCTTCAGCTAACGAAACCGTTGGCGGGGCGCCAAAATAAGAATGGAAGACTGCAAGCCCTTCCTTAGTAACAAAGAATCTTTTTGCTCCAATAAGTCCTTCCTCTTTCTCCATCACGATTTGAGATGTAAGAGCAGCTGTAGACTTCATCCATTCGTAAACGCGATGAATAAAAACTATTATGCTAAGTCTAACAAAATCTAATTCTCTAGGAGCGAAATCCCTCGGTTTTATGATAGACTCATCATTTGAGAACCACTTCATCTTCGCCTTCAAAAAACTAGTGACGCTGCTAATAAATCTTGCGAAGGCATTCGAATGGGGAGCAACTATGTTGGTTCTAAGATAGGAAACATTAGCGCGCGTTACTTAGTATTCAAGCAAGTAAGCTTCAAGCTTATCACCTGATAACTTGCTTAATGGTAAGCATGAGCCTTTAAAAACTTGAGTTGACAGTCTCTCCTATCAAGAAAAGTTTATTTACTATTTTCAACATAGAAAAATATGGGCATAGTTTACATAGAGGCGCGCGCTGGTACAATAACTCTCGAAATATTTGGATTGATGCTAGATCCTCTGAAAAGAGTCTTAAGGCCAATCAGAGCAATTCTTAAGTAGAGTTCTTTTTAGCGCACGTTATTTAGTGGCTTAATCCAAAAGATCTTAAGCTTCTAGTCCTCTATGCCATCTAATGAGCCAGCAAAACGTAAAGATTTTTTACCGTGAAATCGACAAGAAAGCCTACGGTTTTAACCGTGGGATGAAATTGTCGATAAGCTTAAATGCAGCCTAGGATGTGTCATGTTGAGCGTGTCGCTTGCATGTGGCTTGGATGTCCAAAGGCTAGAATAAGGCTCCAGCAAGCGGGGATACGGCTATACGCTGTATCTAGGGGCTGGTTTGACACAGCCCTTGAGCTCGGTAGGATGAAGGCCTAAGCCTAACGAACCGGGAATCTCATAAGATTTAGCCGAGGAGTGAGTCAAAAGCCTTCGTTGTTTGATACTATGCCGGCACTTTTGACGCGCGCGCGCAGCATCGACACGTCTGCTCCTGAATCCACGTAAGCTGTAAACATATACCAACGGCCATCCGTAGATTTCAGGCTTAGCTTTACAATTGGCCTATAGATGATCCTCTTCTTGGCTTCCTCTCTTCTATACTTAAATGTAAACTTCAAGGATTAATGTTTCCTCAAAAGGTATGTATGTTATCTCCAGGTCTTCAGTTTTGAGCTCAGGATGTTTTTCCAAGGCTTTCGCCACAGCCTCGACCGAGCTCGAGCCTTCAGATATTATTTCATTCTTGTAAATTACAACATGTTTGCCCCTATACTTTTCGTAGTCTTTCATCGTTATCGCTGGGCTCTCATAAGTTATTTCAGACATTCCGTTTTTAGGTACAACGGGTTCTTTATAAGTCTTGTCCACCCGAAGGAAGAATTAAAAGGTTGTAGGAACACCGTGCCCATGCTGCAAAGGCAGATGGAGGACTTGCAGAGAGATTTAGACAATGCTCAGTCCAAGTTGGCTGGGACAGAAGCCAAGCTCTCAAAGCAAGTGCTTGCTTAACGTTCACAGGCATGCTTGGATTTGTTTAGCGCGCGCTTACGCGCTTAATCTGACATCAAAGGCTTCTAAGACTTTAATACTTTTTTTATGAATTCATGATACTGTTTAACTGCTTCCTCTGGAAATGGGTTAACTACTGATACTTCCTTCACTTTTGCAAGCTCTTTATCTAATGAATATATTATTGAAGTTCCTAGGCTTCTTGCTAAAGATATCAAGTAACCATCCCAAGACTCAACATTATAGTATGTTGCGTACTCGAGAGCATCAATGGCTAGTTCAGGTGCTATTGACGGATACAGTGCAGGAGATCTTGTAACCAAAAGACCTACTAGAACTTTTTTTGCAGAGATTTTTGATACTTTTAGGTACCTAGTAGCTATGTGGTATGCCCCTATTATAGACGAAACCGGAAGAGCGACATGTTTTTTCTGAATAAGTACATCATGAATGAAATTTATACCATGCTCTTTAAGGGGATTATCGAAGCATATGACGACTATTATGCTCACATCTAATATTCCTTCAGGATAGGCCAAGTTTCCTTTCAGCATATTCACGGCTCATCCACTTCCAGCTTTCCTCAGAAGTTTCTTCAGAAACATTAACTTCCATGTTTCGTACTAAATTAACCCATTCTTCAACACTCTTTTTCAGGTCTTTAGGGAAAGGTTCAAGTATTATCCTTGAGCCGTCAAGCCTAATTAGTAGTTTTCCTCCTCTTTCCATTCCTATAGCTTTCCGGATACGAGCGGGAAGAACAATCCTGCCCTGCTTGTCTACGTTCAATGTTTCTTCCACAGTTTCCACCATACGGTGAAAGTTATACCATGACTATATAAACATTTTCTTCTAACAACACTTTGCTCATCGATCATTTATTAGCAGCTTATTCTTCATGGTAGCTGAGAACGCGCTTAGCTTTAATCAAGGCTAGTTCAAAGCATGCTTCGAAACCTTGTCTAGAAGTTCGTCTTTATGCTTCTCTATTTCTTCAAAAGCGCGCGCTAATTGATAAAAATGCAAAAGTTATTAAAGGCTTCTAGCCAATGCTCATAATTAGACTAGATTTTTCCAGCCAACCATTTAATGGCTTGCCTCCAGAAGACTTCGTAGTAACGCCATTTCATGAAGTTTATACCCCAGTGAGGTGCTGGGTCCGAGGTGAAGACGAAGCTTCTTCCCTCTCCGAACCTGCAGGTAGCTATTAACACGTCTCCCTCCCCCACCGTGGCGAGAAGCTCAGACCCGTCTTTAAGCAGAACCTTGTTATAGCCTAAGAGTGGGGGCGCAGTACTCCAGTCTATGTTCCTCATGACAGGATGGTCTTCTTTCAACGCTTTTATCTGCGCTCCCTCCGGGTGCTCAACCCTGTCGTCCCTATCCAGCATTTTCACTGGCAGAGCCTCCTCAACAGGCGTGCCCTGCCAAAGCGCGTTCCCATATTTCCCGGCGAAGCTCTGCCATCCGCCGAGCATCGCCAGCCCTCTACCCAGCCGTACAAACTCCCTAATGTTTTTAACCCTGTTCGGCATAACTATGTGCTCACCATACTTGCTGGGAGTGTAGAACTCAGGATAGTATATTATGCAGTCGTACTCAACGTCGCTCAGTATTAAAACATCGTATTTTAACAGGTCTTCAAGATTCTTCGGAAAACTGCGGTAGGCTTCCCAGGTGGGCATGTATGTTACTTCAATCCCGGTGTCTCCTTCAAGAGCGCGGAGCAGCGGCAGGCCGAAGTTTCTGACTTCAAGATTCTTCTGCTCCACCCAGAATGGTGAACCCGTGTATACTAGCGCCATCGTCCCGGAATCCCCAACGTAAAGGACTCTTATCATTCTCTATCCACAGAGAATTATGAAACTCGTTAACCTATTAAGCTTTTTCCAGGAACTATTTTGGGACTAGCCTTGGACAGGGGGCCTGCGGCTGTGCTTATTTAAAAGGGATTTTGACCGGCTCCCCACTCATCATCGACTGGTTGGCTGCAAGAGTCACCGTAAGCGTTCTCAAGCCGTCTGAATAGGGGCAGAGTATTTTCGAAGGATCCTTAAGCCTGACAGCATCTATGAACGCGTTATCCTCTATTTCAAAAATGTTCGGCTCCCCAGGTATTTCCTCGGGCTCAACACCCGCCTGCAGGAGGCGTAGGGAATGCTCCCACCCGGTGAACAGGGCTGTCGTTCGGCCCGCGTAAATGCTTAGGCTTACTCCTCCCCCTCCACCGTTTGCTGAGCAAGAGGCCCAGAGGCTTCCAACAGCGCCGTTGGCCAGTTTAATATTAACCACGCTAGCGTCCTCAATATTGTAGTTTGGCGAAACATTCTTGTTAAACCCTTTAGCAGGGTAAGCCTGAACCTCAGTAATCTCGCCGCACATGAACCTTACCAGGTCGACGGTGTGGGTCACCTGCTCGTGAAACTGTCCACCGCTTTTCTCCTTCACGACCCACCAGCTGTATATCGCTGCCTCAGACGTCAGGCGGGGAGTCTGCCCGATCCATCCTCCGAGCACAAGTATGGGAGGATCCTGTCGGAGAATCTCTTTGACTTTTTGAACCCCGCTCCGGTACCTGTTCATGTAGCCGACGCTCGTTAAAACCCTTTTCCTTTCAACGGCTGCAGCTATCTCCCTAGCCTGTTCAAAATAAAGGTTTACAGGTTTCTCCACGAAGAACGGTATTCCACGGTCTATGGCTTCAAACTCAGCCCCGTGGGCGAAAGGCGGGAGACAGATGTAAACAGCATCCAGACTAGTGTTTCTAAACATTTCTTCAGACCTGCTGTAAACCGTGGCTCCAGCCGCACCATACTGAGAGGCAACGGTTTTAGCACGCTCAAGGTTTATGTCGCAGAAAGCAGCTATCTCCGCATACGGGTTTTTAGCGAGGGCTTTCAAATGTGCTACAGCTATTCCTCCGCAGCCTACAAACCCTAGTCTAACCTTCTCGGACATTCCGGTTCGCAGAGGGTAGGCAGCAGCATGGATTTAAGCGTTCCATCAGCATAGTCTAATGGTTTTTATTTCGAAACCGTTCATCTCAAGCCTAACTGTTTCACGCTCAACCTCCACTCTACGCCCAGTCTCCCTGTTTAAACAGTCAACCTCAACAGCCTTTTTAAAAGACAGGGTAATCCGTATTCTGCAACCGGTTTTAACACCCTTGGCCTCGTAAACCCTTACCAGAACATGCTCACCGTCTCGCGTCAAGGAGGACAGCATTACGCTGCCTGGCTCGACCCTAAGGAAACTATGCTTCAGCGGGAGCAGCCCGTTCGACTTTGAAACCGTCCTGGCTATAAGCATGTTGTTCAGCTCAGCAGCATGTTTCCAAGGAAGATACTCAGGATCATTCTTCCTAAACGGGATGAGCGAGTATTTGAACAAGTGCTGCACGTTCTCCTCAAACCCTTTTTCACTCACACCCTTGTATTCGAAAGCAACGCTTCTCAGAAGTGAAACCATAGCGACATTGTCAACCACATTGTTCCCTGGAAGACCACAGTTAACTATGCACAGCCCCTTCTCCTCATCACTATAGTCAATCCAGTTCTGCGCAGGGTATTCTCCCTCCGGCCGCTCAACATGGCCGAAAGGTATTTCATGCCTTATCATTCCCTTCCTGATGTTTGTTGGAAAGCATACTCTAATCCTGTACTGCTTCCCGGATGGTGTGAGCCTGGTTTCAAAATCTATTCTCCTCAAACCATCGTAGAGGTGAATAAGCTGAGTGAACACTACGCTTATGCCAACCCAGAACCTGAGGACGCCTGAAACCCTGACTGTAGCCCTTACCGGACCCTTCTCTAAAACATCTATTTTAACAGGCATGTTTCTCGATTCAACATGGTCCCAGAGCTTAAGGTCTTCCAGGTGGAGCTCCCGCGCTACTTCAGCCAGCTTCTCTCGAACCTGCATCGGTAGAGGATCCCTAGGGTCAAGCATAGGCATGATGTTGTACAGGTCTCCCCTGTCGATCTGAAGCAGAAGATTGTTTGCGAAAGGCTTTTCAGGGTCAACATACTCTAAACCAGTCTCCTTGTCAACTATGCTGCGAATAGTCCCGTCCTCGTTGAAACAAATCCGGTAAAAACTGTTTTCAAGAATCCTGCTGGAAACGCTTAGGCTGGTCGGATACTCCTGCTCCTCACCACTCTCCTGCAGGCTGTAAACCCTGTAGCCGAGAGCCGGCACCTCTGCGATGAACATTACCAGAGCCTCCCTAAGGCTTGCTCCACCATTTCCGGAGAAGCCTTTCTCAACCCTAGTGTAGCCTGCCTCCGCCGGTTCTTCACGGAACTCAACCTTCCCGCCGATCGGGAGATGTGGCGGAGGAGCTTCGCCGTAATACTTCTTCTCAGAAAGCTGCACCGGAATCTCTCTCCCCTCGTCGTCGAAAACCCGGACGCTTTTAACACCCGGCTTAACGAAAGTCAGCCTCAGCTTAACGATGTCACGCCTGTCGAAGCCCAACGGGTTGAAGACTAGGACTGGCTTACCCTCCACCTTGCTTGTGCCAATCTTTCCAGACAAGAAGTCTAGACCCTCATCTATAATCCTGTTCGCAATTCTTTCACTCTCCGCATACCATTGTAAAGCCTGTTCGAAAGCAGGGTCGACGCAGCTTCCACAAATCACGTCGTGAAACTGGTTTAGAAGGACTTTCTCCCATGCTTCTTCAAGCTTCTCAGAAGGGTATTCCGCCCCCATTAGCGAGCATATTGATGAAAGCTTCTCAGCAGTGATAAGTAGGTTCTCAACCTCCCTGTTCCGAATCTTAAGCCTGATCCTGCTGCTGTAGGTTCCACGCATCACCGGATTCATATCCCCCTTGACAACCTGCAGCCCAACAGCTTTCCCAGCCACGGATTCGAAGAAACGGGAGACGGATGAGAAACATATTTTTAAAGCATTCTCCTGGTTCCATCTCTCCACGGTTTCAGGAGTGTTCTGAACAGGTACAGCCCAGTCTCCGCCGCTGAGAAGGAGAACCTCATCAGTAGCTGAGTTTCTCGAAAGCCTTTCCACAATCATGCTGATCCTCCTAAGATTCTCCTCCACGTCCTGTGAAAACTGGACACCGCCGTATTCGCCGCAGTATGTCAACAAGCGTGTACCGTCCAGGGCTTCCCAGAGGAATTCTGATTTAACGCCGCTCCGGTAAAGGCCTCGGCTAAACTGTAAGTATTCATAGCCGCAGAGCTTAGCTATCTGCGGAGTCTGAGCATTCTGGCCGAAGACATCCCCCATCCAAGCTGTTTTAGTGTCTCCCCCTATTTTCTCAAGCGTCCTCTTAGCTAGAACAGCGCTGCGAACAATGGATTCTCCTGAAGGAATATTGTTATCCGTCTGCACATATGGGCCTGTGACTTCGATTCTTCCGGATGAAACCAGTTTCCTAAACGTTTCCCAATGCTCAGGGCAGAGCCTTCGGAACAGGTTTACCAGCAAGGCTTGTTCAAACATATAAGTATATTCAGGATTCTTCTCCATGATGTTAAGCACTTCTGTGAAAATATGTTTCAGCCTCGGAAAATACTCTTCGAAGCTCATTAAATACGCGAGATCATAATGGAAAGTGGGGACCAGGTGAATCTTGATGCTGCTCGAAGACCCAGTCAACCGGCTTCTACCTTTCACCAAACCGTCTGGATAGCCTAAAAAACTTATCTGAAAAACGGGGAAACAGGCTAATGCTCAGTTGCTTAAACTTTTCGGCTTAACCAGCTGGTTTAAAGGTTTAATAGGATTGTTAAGAACATGGTTTGCATGCGAGCTGGAGCGTCGAAGGAGGATATTACTCCGCCCGTCGGCGTCAAGATGGGTGGTTTCGCAGCGAGATACAAGGGTTCTGAGGGAGTGCATGATAGGCTTTACACGAGAACACTATACTTGGAGCGCGGGGGAAACGCTCTACTACTTATCGCTAACGACCTGCTTAACATCCCTGACTCCCTGACGGTTGAAGTTAAGAAGGAGTTGGCCAGTAGGCTTGGGCTTGTGGAAAGCTCCATAATGATCTCCGCAACCCATACCCACTCTGGCCCATCGCTCCCCCCGGACATTTCTGCAGATATTTCCGGAGCAGGCGTAGGAAACTATCTGAGCACTCTCCGCGAGAAAATGGTAACGGCAGGCTTAAACTCGGCGGCAATGGCGAGAAGAGCGAAGCTTGGCTGGGGTGTTGGAAGAGCCATCGTAGGCTTCAACAGGAGGCTCTTCAACGGGCCTGTTGACCCGGATGTTAGCGTTCTACTCGTCACAGAGGAATCCGGCAGCCCGATCGCCTCACTTGTGAATTACGCGTGCCACGGTGTTGTGCTGGGAGATACGAACTACCTTATTTCAGCAGACTATCCTGGCGTAGTTTCGAGAATAATCGAGTCGAGGCTAAACGCTAACCATGTGGCTCTTTTCACGAACGGGGCGGATGGAGACATTAATCCTCTTACCTCGTTAGGGTATGCTTGCCCAGGCACGTTTGAGGATGTTGAGGCTGTTGGAAGAATAGTGGCGTATGCTGCCCTTAACGCTATGAGGTTCATCAAGACAGAGGAGGAGCCGGTTGTAAAGACTGCAGGGAAAAAAGTTACGCTGCCGCTGGCGGAGCCCTCCATGGAGACAGCCCGCAAGCTGTTTGAAAGCCAGGAGAAATATGTTTCTCAGCTTGAGGCTAGAAACGCGGATGCTGAAACAATAATGAGGAACAAGGCTATTCTAAATTATTATGAGAAAAACCTGAGAATGATTCGTGAAATGCCGTTGGAGAAGACGGTTGAAACAACGTTGCAGGCCTTGCGAATAGGTGGGGGGGTACTGGTTGGAATACCGGGTGAGCCCCTTGTTGAAGTCGGCATACGCGTCAAGAAGAGCTCTCCACTGAGCCCAACCCTCATCGTCTCCTATGCGAATGGGTATTGCGGGTACATAGCCACCTCAGAGGCGTATGAACAGGGCGGGTACGAGGTTACTCCAACATGGTGGAACAGGCTTGCGAAGGGCTCGGCAGAAATCCTGATTGAAGAGAGCATTTCGCTTATAAAAAGGCTGACAGTTTAGTAAATAGTCTAAGCGCGCAGCGTGCATCTATTTGCAACTATAAAGTTTTTATATAGCTAATGTTTTTTAACATTATGAACAGCAAATGGCATACAGAAAAAACAGAACTACAAGTTTATAGAATCCTTGATGAAGACCCGCTTCCAAAGTTCTTCCGGTATTATCCATACGTCGGTTTAAACAATTTCAACGATAAACCTGAACCGGTTGTGTATGAAACTATAGTGGTTGAAAACGAGTATTTAAAGATGAGGATAATACCTTCCCTGGGGGCGAGGGTTCACGATCTTTACGATAAGATTAATAATGCTCACGTGTTTCACTATAATGAGGTGTTAAGACCTGTTATAGGCCTTAGAGAAGCGTGGACATCTGATGGAATTGAGTTTAACTGTCTGGATAGGCCAGAACATACTCCGGATAACTTCTCCCCGGTGGACTGGAAGGTTAAGGAATGGGAGGACGGTAGCATAACTGTCTATATAGGAAATGTTATTCTCTTTAACAACATATACTATTTGGTTGGTTTAACCCTGAGGCCTGGAAGGGCCTTTCTAGAAACCACCATCAAAACTTTTAACAACGACCCGCTGAGGGCCAAATACTATTTCTGGACGAATGCAGCTGTGCCGGTCACCGAAAGGAGCAGAGTCTTCATTCCCGGCAAGCATACAGTAGATGACACTTTCCCAGTGACTAGAGAGGGCCTCGATGTCAGCTGGTATAAGAATTGCATGTTTGGTGTCGACGCCTTCATAATAGATTGTGAGGAGGATTTCTTCGGGTATTATGATTACAACACGAATTATGGATTAGTACAGCATGCTAACCATTTCAAAGTGCCCGGGAAGAAGAGGTTCACGTGGGGAACCAGCGAGTACGGCTTGCTCTGGGCACCGATACTTTCGGATAGAGGCATACCCTACATAGAGCTTCAATCCGGTAAATATAGGACGCAGAGCATAGTTGGCTTTGTTGATCCTCATTACTTCGATGAATGGGAGGAATGGTGGTATCCAATCGCGAAGATAAATGGCATTTCCTATGCTAACAAGGATGCTGTGATTTATGTTGATGCCAAGCCTGGAGACAAAGCCTTCAGAATAATGATCGGGGTTTATGTGACGAAGGACTTTCCCAATGCTAAAATTAAAATTCATTTAGGCGCGGAAGTTGTTGAAGAGGAATTCGATTTAACGCCTGGAAACCCGTTCGTTAAGGAGCTTAGGTCTAAGGATAAGAGGGTTAAGGTTGAAGTCATAGACGAAAACAGTAATGAGATCATAACTTGGGATTGTAGGGACTATAGAACAAGGATCGACGAATCAGTATACCGTCGTCCAAGTGAATTTAGCATCGACGCTGAGAAACAGAAGACTGCTGAAGAGCTTTGGGTTGATGGAGAACTGGAGGAAAGAATGGGCAATACATTGCTTGCAGAATTGAAGTATAAGCAAGCATTAAAAGTGGATAGTAATTTCTCGAAAGCATTGTGCTCCTTAGCCATTCTTTATTACCGGAAGGGAAAGTATGGTGAGGCTACTAAACTTCTCGAAGAGGCCTTGAAGAGAAACCTAGATTACGGGATCTACTATTATCTTGGTCTATGTCATCTCAAGCTGGGGGATGAGTTTAGCTCCGAGATAGAGTTCTGGGAGGCCAGGAGGTCCATGAGATTCTTCTCACCATCATCCTACGGGATATCCATCATCAAAATGAGAAATAAAGAGTATGGAAAAGCCGAAGAAGTTCTTCGAGAGGTTGCAGAGAAAGATACTATGGATTTCAGGTGTCTGTTCCTGCTTGCCGCTGCTTTGAGGAAACAAGGAAAGATTGAGGAGGCCCTGCGAACCGTTCACAGGGCCCTAGAGGTTTTTCCACTATACTACCCCTTGCTGTCAGAGTTGATGCTGTGCTCAGAGAAAGAGGGTAGCCCAGAGTTTGAAAGGGTTGTCCTAGCTAGGGAGCATAAGCTCTTGGAAGTAGCTGTTGAATACATAAGAGCTAACCTATACGATGATGCGGAGAGGATTCTGAATGCAGGGATTTTAAAAGGCCTTGATGGACCCATGGTTCATTACTATCTGGGATTTGTTTACGGAAAGCTTCAACAGGTAGATGAAATGAAGAAGCATTATCGGATTGGCGATTCAAAGAACCCGGATTACGTCTTTCCTTACAGGATAGAAGAGGAGGAAATACTCAGGAGTGTTATCACCATTACAGCGAGTCCCAAAGCAAGATACTATTTAGGAAATCTTCTATTTCACTTCGGGAGATTTGACGAGGCGATCAAAGAATGGAGGATTGCAGAGCAGAATGGGTTGAAACACCCAGTCCTCCATAGGAACCTTGGATTTGCTTATTACAAGCTGTACAGAGACTATGAGAGGGCTATGAAAGAGTATGAGGAAGCGATCGCCATGGATCCGCTGAACTATAGGCTTTACCTCGAGTATTACGAGGTTTGCTCTATAGCTCGTCTTTTTGAGAAAGCAATTGAGGCTCTAGAGAAGATAAGCGGTAGGGTTAAGAAGGAGTCAGTGTTGGCAGCGTTATCCGTAGCATACGTTAACGACGGGAAGTGTGATGAGGCGCTTAAAATACTCGAGGAGAACACTTTCACTCCTGCTGAAGGATACTATGGCTACTGGGAGCTGTTTGTGGAAGCTTATGTGAGAAGAGGAATAGAGAATTTGAAGAATGAGAAGTATGAAGAAGCTCTGAAGTGCTTTCTTAAGGCTCTGACTTATCCGAAGAACCTGGGTGTCGGAGCACCCTATGCTCCGCATAGGCATGAGGCTAAACAGAGGTACTGGGCTGGCCAATGCTATTTCCTGATGGGGGAGAAGAAGAAGGCGAGGGAGATGTGGAGAAGCATCCTCATTCAGAAGTTCTTTAATATTGACGAGGTTTACTACAAGGGCCTTGCCCTAAGAATGCTTGGAAGGAAAAAAGAGGCTTTAAAATTGTTTAAGGGTGCGTTGAAGGAGGCTTTGGAAAAAGAGGGGAGGATAATCAGCATAAAGAGAAAAATTTCAGAGGAGTACTTTAACGCTTTGAATTACGATAGAAAGCTTGTGGAGGCACGCTGCAGGAAGATAATCGCCTATCTTGGACTGAGAAGGAATAGGGAAGCGATGAAGGAGCTTAGGAAGGTCTTGAGGATAACTAGTAGGGGGATCTTCGTGGAGAGAATGTCTAAATCATGGCCGGTTTATGTTTCAATAAGAATTGACACGTACTAAAACCCTGGCTTTATGAAGAGTTTATAGGAACTTCTGCAGAGCTGTGTCTCTAAGGAGCATGATTTGCATGCATGGTCTACGCATTGCGCAAGCTTCAATAGCTTTTCTTCAGTAAAATTCTCTTACCAGGTAATAACGAGAAGTCGGATAGAGAAAACATGGTTGTTATTCCATTGAAGAGAACGGAAATCTGTTATGACTTAAAAAATACTTATGCAGAAATGACAAAAGTAATGAAACTCGCGCGCGCTAAGAAGCTTGTACGTCTTTTTAAACCGTCGCTCCTGCAACTAATGGGTCACCAGTAAATTAAGCGTACGCAGTGATGGAAAACAACCTGTTTACTCGTAGGGTTGCCAGCGTAGCAATGCATGTAAAGCTTCTCGCCCCTTTTCACGAGGAAATAGCCTGATGGGAAGCATTCGTACACGCATACGTCGTTAACACCGTTTACTTCAGAGTAGTAGTCCCTTCCGCAGTATCCGAAATAACCTTTCTCCTCGGTTGGCTCCATCCCAGTAGCTTTTCCACTCCATTTAACCCACGGGTTGTCAGGATTCTTTGACAACACGTGCCCATTATCAGTAGGATAGCCTCCACTACTAACCCCTATAAAGTGTTCGATGGCCACTATGTGCATGTCCTCTTCTGCAGTAATGCTTTCAGACCTCCTGTCGGCTGTTTTAGGAGGAACTGTGTAAGCTAATGTGTTTATAGTTATCGACTTTAACTCTTTTTCCACAACCATTTTCACTCGCAACTTATTACATCCTTCTACCTAATATGTTTTTCCGCGGCTTCTATGTTTGTGCGCACTGAAAGTTCTCGTTAAATTTATTCCCTTAGCAAGTTAAGGTGGTTAGATGAATGCGATTAGGCTAGGGACCTATAAATTGATCAAGGGATGAATTGAAAAGCTGGAAAGGATAGGGCCTGCTTTATGTAAGTATATCTTCTCGACTAGTGTTCCGATTCAAAAGGTAGTGCTCAGTTAATAGCGAATAAAAAATAGAGTACCCAAAACTTAATTAATGTGTTAATATGTGTTTATAAATCCATGACCAGCAAATGGTATGACGAGAAGGTAGAGATACAGACCTATAGAGTGCTTGACGAAGATCCTTTACCAAGGTTTTTCCAATACTACCCCTATACTGGTTTAAACAATTTTAGCGATGAGCCTGAACCGGTTACCTACGATAGTATAGTGGTTGAAAACGAATACCTAAAGATGAGGGTAATACCATCGCTTGGGGCAAGACTGCACGACCTATACGATAAGGTTAACAATGCCCATGTGTTTCACTACAATGAAATAATAAGGCCAGCCAACATAGCTTTAAGAGGTGCATGGATTGCTAACGGAGTAGAGTTCAACAGTTTGGACAGGGGTCATCATACTCCAGACAATTTTTCTCCAGTAGACTGGAAAGTTAAGGAGTTGGAGGATGGTGGCGTAACTGTTTACATAGGGAACATTAACTTCATCACCAACATGTATTATTTGGTAGGCCTCACCCTGAGGCCGGGTAGACATTTTCTAGAAACATCCGTTAAAATTTTTAACAACGATGTGTTGCGAACCAAATACTACTTCTGGACGAATACTGCTGAGCCGGTTACCGAGGGCAGCAGGGTCTTCATACCAGGCAAACACTTGACAGACGATACGTTTCCAGTGACAAGAGACGGTGTTGACGTCAGCTGGTATAAGAATTGCAAGTTCGCCGTCGACGCCTTTATAATAGATTCTGAGGAGGATTTCTTCGGATACTACGATTACAATATGCATTACGGAGTAGTGCAGTACGCGAATCATTTCAAGATTCCTGGGAAGAAAAGGTTCACATGGGGAACTAGTGAAGACGGGCTTTTCTGGGCGCCAATACTTTCAGATAAAGGGGTGCCATACATTGAGCTTCAATCCGGCAAGTATAGGACGCAGAGCATAGTTGGCTTTGTTGATCCTCATTACTTCGATGAATGGGATGAATGGTGGTATCCCGTTCCGAAGATAGGAGGAATATCCTATGCGAACAAGGATGCCGTGGTATATGTTGACATCAAACCTGAAAATGGAAAGTTCAAAGTAACTGTGGGGATTCACGTGACGAAGGTTTTCCCGAATTCCGTTATCAGAATCCATCTTGGTGGGCAGGTTGTCGAGGAGAAACTCGATTTAGCACCCGCGAAGCCCTTCATTAAAGAGTTTGAATCCCAGGATAAAAAGGTGAAGGTTGAAGCCATTGATGAAAAAGGCGTGGGGATCATAGCTTGGGATTGCAGGGAGTATAAGACGAAGATTGACGAATCCGTATACTACCGTCCAAGCGAATTCGTCATCCATACTAAAAAGACTGCTGAAGAGCTTTGGGTTGATGGAGAACTGGAGGAAAGAATGGGCAATACATTGCTTGCAGAATTGAAGTATAAGCAAGCATTAAAAGTGGATAGTAATTTCTCGAAAGCATTGTGCTCCTTAGCCACTATCTATTATCGGAGGGGCATGTACGCTGAGGCTGTTAAGCTTCTCGAAAAAGCGTTGAAAAGGGACCCGGATTACAGTGAAGCGCATTATTATTTGGGGCTATGCTACCTTAAGCTTGGAGACGAGTTCAACTCGGAAATAGAGCTCTGGAAGGCTAGAACCAAGTTCTTCTCGCAATCCTCGTATTGGATATCAGTCGTAAAAATCAGAAATGGAGAGTATGAGAAAGCGGAGGAGGTGCTTAGGGAGGTGGTTGAGAGGGATTCGAAGGATTTTAAGTGCACATTCCTCCTCGCCGCAGTCTTAAGGAAGCAGAAGAAGGTTAAGGAAGCTTTAGATATCGTTAAAAAGGCTTTGGAAGCCTTTCCGCTTTACTACCCGTTGCTTTCTGAGCTCATGCTCTGCTCGGAGGAGGGCAAGCCTGAATTCGAAAGGATCGTTTTATCTGAAGAACAGAAGCTCCTTGAAGCAGCTACGGAATACATCAGCATCAATTTTTATGAAGATGCCAAGAAAGTCCTGGAGATTGGTGTGTCGAAGGGGCTTAATGGCCCTATGGTCCACTATTACCTAGGCTTCGTTTGTGAGAGGCTTCAACAAACAGAGGAGATGAAAAAGCATTATCAGGCTGGGGATTTGAGGAATCCCGACCGCGTGTTTCCACACAGGTTGATTGAGGAGGAAATACTTAGAAGCGTCATCAAAAACACCGGGAGCCCTAAGGCAAGGTATTATCTCGGAAACCTCTTGTTTCAGCTCGGAAGATTTGAAGAGGCGATAGGGGAATGGGAAAAAGCTGAGGAAAGCGGTTTTAAGTATTCAATCCTACATAGGAACCTTGGTTTTGCTTACAACAGATTGTACAGGGATTATGAGAAAGCGTTAAAAGAGTATGAGAAAGCGATTGACATTGATCAAGACAATTACAGACTATACCTTGAATATTATGATGTATGCCGTTGGACAAAACTCGTTGAAAAAGCTGTTAAAACCCTAGAAGAAGCGAGGACCAGAATTAAGAAAGACTCGATACTGGCAGCATTGTCCTCAGCATACATCGACACGGGGAAAAACGATGAAGCGATTAAAATACTCGAGGAGAACACTTTCACCCCTGCTGAAGGATACTATGGCTACTGGGAGATGTTCGTAGAGGCCCATGTGAGGAGAGGGTTGGAGAGGGTGAACAGAAGAAGGTATGAAGAGGCTTTAAAAGACTTCCTTAACGCTTTAACATACCCGAGGAATCTGGGTGTCGGAGCACCCTATGCTCCGCATAGGCATGAGGCTAAACAGAGGTACTGGGCTGGCCAATGCTATTTCCTGATGGGGGAGAAGAAGAAGGCGAGGAAGATGTGGAAAAGTATTCTTACTCAAAAGTTTTTCAATATTGACGAAGCCTACTATAAGGGTCTCGCCCTCAAGATGCTTGGAAGAAAGAGGGAGGCTTTAGAATTGTTTAAAGACATGTTGAAGGAAGCGATGAAAAGAGAGGAAGAAATAGCGAGCTTAAAGAGAGAAATTCCTGAGGAATATTTCAACGCCTTGAATTACGATAAAAAGCTTATGGAAGCACGCTGCAGGAAGATAATAGCCTATCTTGGATTAGGGATGAATAGGGAAGCCGTGGTAGAGCTTAGAAAGGTTTTAAGGTTAGCTGGAAAGGAAGTATTCTTAAGGAAAATGGCAGGACAATGTCCAGTTTACGTTTCAATAAGAATTATTTGAGCTTAGAAGGCGATTTTCAAACACATGATTAACCCTAGTAAGGAATGGTCATAAGAGAATTTGATATTACTGTAAATAGTGCGGATAAACCTAGTATAATGCCTTCACCGCAAGTTAGGCCAGCGACAGCAACAGCTTTATATTTGTTCCATTCTTCCCCTAGAAATCTCTTTAGTAAAAACCGGTTCAAAAGGGCACCGATAAATATAGATACTGACCCAGGAATGTATCCACTGGCTCCTAATACAAATCCCATCAGGAAGTTCGGGAATTTGAGAAGGCTTGACACGATATACATGACAACACCTATAAGTGCAGCACCACCAATCAATAACGGGTTTAACGCTGTCGTGAACGTTTTAGACATGTAGAGATCAGTTATAGCAGCATTCATAGGCCATGTTTGAGCAGTAAACGGATAAAACATTGAGGGGATGGGAGCCAGTGTCCAGAAAGCACTAGTAAACACCCATACCATAGTCCACGTAATAGGAAGAGCTATAAACCATGCTTTAATTATGTCGGAAATTTTAGTTTGGGTTAGTTTAGCCATGACATACGTGCCTGCCCATTCCGCAGTGGGCGACCCTATGCCTACCATTCTGGAGGTGTAAAGAGGTGCGAACCATATGTCCACCCCGTTATACGGAATCATGCCGAGAATCCCTTCCCAGATGTACGGAATGTTTAGCGGCACGCCGGATATGGCCATTCCCCTTGCCTGAGCTATTACGAATATGAAAGGCCATGCAACACCCATGATGATCGCTATAGGAGCGTAAGGTATGAAACCGGGACAAAGGTATAGGGTTACTAGCACGGTTCCAAAGCTACATGCAACGTACAGTGTGATTAGACGTAAAGGTGAAACATACCCCATTGACTTCTGAGATGCTGTAAGACCCTTCATACTTCTTAACAGTCCCAATAGAGTATCGCGATGAATGAGGAGAGGCGTTAGTGCAGCAGCAATGGCCAGTCCTATCATTGGGCTTGCCCAAAAATCCAAGTAAGCATATGTATAATTCATTGCGATGCTCATTCCTCTATAGACTCTAGGCAAGAGGCCGAAACCGTAAAGAATAGAATTGCCCGCTATGCTCACCGAGATTGCTCCGATAAGCATTGCTACGCATACTTCTAACGGTATTACAAATCCCATTGCGAAGGCTAATGGATCAGTAGAGATGCCGAATACACTACCCGGTAGGACTGCGTCTATAAAAATAGTTAAATCACTCCAAGGAACAGGGATTAGCGTTATGCCTGTGCGACGCGTGATGGCCGCGCTAACCATTGGCAGCGCATAGATCAAAGCCGATAAAATAGCACCCGGTATTAGAAACAAAGTAAAGTATCTTATTCTTTTCTCTTCTCTCTCAGAAAGAGTTATCACCCCTTCAACACCTACTAAAGCCATAGGGAACGGGAGCTTTTCGATATCATAGTAGAGCTGCCCGGCCATCAGTCCCAACGACATGTTGGCTATGTACCACAGCACTGTAGTGCCCATATTGACTATGATGAAAGGAATCCAGTCTGGATGCAGTAATGTTCGTTGAAGATATGCGGGGGATGTTAACTGTACAGCAGCCCATTCAGGTATGTAAGGGGCAATTTTAATACCTGGAGCTGAACGCATATAGGTGTTAAAAATAGCGTAAACTCCCATACCGGTGTAAGTAGCAGATACTGACGTAGCTACATAGGCAACTAAAACTTCCTGCCTGGTGAAAGGCTTTCTTCCGAGCAAAACCGACATTTGAGTGATTATGATAATCATTATGTACGGGGCTGCCCCGGCGATACTGGCTCCGCTATAGAGAGATGAGAATATCACGATAGGGATGAGAACTAGAGCACTGTAGAGAATTGTAATGATAGTTATCCTCGAAAAACCCCCTTTAAATTCCGGCTCTGTCGAGGATCTCTCTTCAACAGCCATAAAACATTATCTTAGTAAAGCTATATATATACTTTATCAGTCCAAAGCTGCTTCTCATGACGCATGTGCACGTTCTAAATAAGCAGATTTCTCTTTAGGTGTGAGGCTCTTCCAGAGGAGGAAACGTTTTCTGAGCAAGTTCAATACCAGCGTGTTTCTTCTCATCCAGTCTGCAGGAGTCCCGGAAATCCGGTTTGTAACAACATGCAGACTATACCTGGTCCTTTGCGGATCCCATGTGCCTGCAACTAAAACTTCCTGAGATATGCCGAGCTCCGGTGGAAGAAGATCCATTAAAGCCCGTAATGCACGCTCCTGGCCACCACTGGGAACCTCAACAGTCTTTACCTCTATGCTTCTCAAATTATAAATACCAAGCACATCTCCGCTCTGGTTTTCAATGTATTCCTTCATAAACAACAGGAATCCATTGAACTCCTCCTCTGCAATTAAGAAAGGAAACCTAACATCCCAGTGATCACCCTTTGGAGCAGGAACCTTCCACTTCCTTTCTAGAGAAGGAGTAGCAATCTGGGCTACGCTTAAAAACGGAAGACTCATCGCGACGAGTATCGCCAGCATCGCTATTGCGAGGGCTAAAATCACGTAACCCGAAGTAAAGTTGAAGACTACACCCCACTGGAAATAAGAGGATAAGAACGCGACGCTCATTGCAACCAAATACCCTAGGAATGCCCCTATGGTTCCATAAACGATAGCCTCAGCCATGAACATGAAGAAAATTTGTGTTAACGACAAACCGACAACTGAAAAAGTGAATATGTCTTTTCGTCGCTCGTATATTCCGCCCAGCATCGTGTTAGCTATGATAAGCGTTCCTATTACCAGGGGTATTAAAAGATAGTCGAAGCCCGATGTGGTGATGACGTTAGTTTTAGAATATTTGAGAACAGTTGGTCTTCCATTAATAGTCGCGACGGTGAATACATGAGCACCTGTCTCTAGCGCCAAAGCGGCAGCAGTCTCCGGCTCCACCTTAGAAGGTTTAACCGCTATGCTCATGATTTCTCCACCTAGTTTCCAGAGCGTCTTCCACGGAACTATGATGAACGAGCTATTCAAACGCGGCACATGTGGAAGAATTTTTGACACAGAGCCAGCTTGCATTATTGCTTGGAAATCTCTAGGCGTCATTGGTTCCCCGTCAATATCCCGCCCGATTTTACTTGGATCAAAAATCCCCACCACTCTGAATTCAGTACCAGACCACCTTATTGTTTGGTTTAATTTTATGTCCAGGTATGTTGCTATGTCAGAACTGACTAAGCATTCAAATCCTTCATCACTCTCCAACCACCTCCCAGACATGATAGAATTATTCCAATTGTTCACCAGCTTTGATTCAGCCACAGAAAGGCCCATTATTGCGCGAACTGGAGAACTGGTAATATTCTTTGGCACGCCATCAACCCACAACAGGTTATACCAAGGCACGTTGAAAACAATCGGAGATAAAACTCTGGGAGCTACAACCGCATCGTGGAACTGGGACTCCAGATACTTTACGAGCGTGACGGACAGGCCTTGTGGCACTTGTTGTGCAAGAGACCAATCCGTTGTTCTTAACATGTAGCCGTTATATGGTATAAGCTCAGCTTCAACGCTCTCCGGGATAATGTTAGTCCAAGAATAAGAACTTATGCTCGTTAGTAGACTTATTGCAAAAGCTATTGCAATTATTGACGATAATGTTAGCGATACTCTGAATGGACGTTTTCTCATACTGGACGCTCCATATGAAAGGGAGAGAATGAAGGCAGATAACTTATCCACTGCCGGTGCTTCAATACCTCTACGCTCTTCCCTTATTTGAGATAACTGGCGGCTTGCCATGCTGAGTAATAGCATGATTGCAGGTATGAGCATTAATATTACACTAATGCCTAGCAGCTCTAAACCTATGTTTGAAGCGAGGAGGTAACCAGGGTGAAGCACTGAGCATAATGTTGTGATAGAAATGAATATGAAGATAATGATGAAAGCCCTCTTGAAACCGCCTGTGGAAAATATAAGCCTCTCTAAAAGTATGGAAAAAAGAAGGCTGAGTACTGAGATGAAAGCAACAGAATTTATGGTATCAAGATACATGTCCTTAATCATCGTATAACTTTCTGCAACATAGTTCCAAGACTTATAAATATAGTAGGAGCATTCTTCATAGTTCAGGTTTGAGAGACTATTGGATGCTATTTCAAGATACCTCAACGCCTCCGATTGACGGGCTTCGGACACATTCATTATACTGAAGACTCCATGAGTGTGAAGAGTATTAAGCCGCCTCTCGTTTAGCAATAGGATATCAGACGCGATCTGCATGGGAGCAAACCTACGGATAACTCGTCCAGGTTCAACCGTAAACCCATTCCCTCCGTTATTGAAAGCTCCAACGAGCGTAGGACCTATGTATAGAAGCACTTCGATTGGAGTTCTAGGTGGGACGAATACTACCATTGTTATACTTGGGCTTTCTGCAGCAGGTGTCCCCGTTGCTATTGTCGCCTGCATCATTCTCAAATAGCAGTCAGTGAATATTGACGGGTCTGAGAAGGCGATGAGCTCAGCATGTGAGAAAGCATCGTTAATCCTTGTTTTGAAAGAAGTTCTGACGTTCATCAGTCTCGGATCTAGAAGACCATGAAGGACTATGGAGCCGCATTTAAATACAGGTATGTTTAACTGTTCAACTTCCTTTCCCATACTCCTTAGCCAGTATTGAAAAGACTGGCCGTACATAGCCCCAAACACACCAGAGTCTGGAGCATACTCTACATTTCCGTTCGTCTCGTTTATGACGAAAGCAAACGCGTAGTAAACGAAGCCTCCACCACTGGTTACCGGAGACCCGCCTACTGCTCCCTGAAATCCTGTTGCCCGATATGATCCTTTTTCATCGCTCTTTAAAACAATTTCGAAGTATGGTGTACGCCAGGAGAAAAACATTATTAATGCATTCGGCACCTCAACATACTTTCCTAATGACTTATCGAATTCTAATATTTTACCCTCAAAAATTGGCCATCCTAAGCCTGTACCATCCCACTTCGTCCACCCGGGTATGTTGACGTACTGGTTTAATACTTGCGGATCAAGCCAGATGTAGAGGTATGCTAAACAAAGGCTGAATTCGGCCTGAGGCCTAAGATTTCGCATATTGACCTTATTCAAATTACTTATGGGTAGGCCCCAATGGATCCTATCCGCCACTGAAGTGTGAACAGTCAAGCCTATGCCTCCAACCTGCACAATCAACTGGCTCTCAAGCCTCATGTAAGGTGTACGGGCTAACGGATACATGGGTATGTAATCATTGACTTGAGAAATTCTGTCGCCTATCATGTATAGATAACCGGTCTTCTCTCCCATTATCCTATTCACATAATATACTAGGCTTCCTTTATTTATTGGCTCCTGAAGTATGCTAGTAAGTTCTTCATCACGGGGTGTTTGTACTCCAGGAGCCTCCTCGTAGAAAATCGGCTTGACAGCATCCCTGATGTAAGCGTATCCTGCCCTCCCTATCTGAATCAAAGAATTACCGGCGGATGTTCCCCAGGCTATGCAGGCTGACGGGCTGTCCGTCGATATATCCAGTCCTAAGGCCAGTTTTATATTTCTCCCATACCTGTAGCCCAATACTGGATCTGGTTTTTCACCGAAGATGTATTCATCTACAAAAGCTCTCCCACCTGCCAGAGTCTGAAAATGTCCGGAGAAAGATACGAATAAAACATTCCTAAGAGGCTTATTAATGCTGAAATACCTGGCTATCTCCAGCCAGGTTGCAACTCCAGAGGCAGCATCAGCATCATACGCAAGAGAAGGAACTGGAGAAAACGCGTCGTAGAAAGAGAAAATAGCGATTGTTTCATTCAACTGCCCTTTTACAAGCGCGATGACGTTTTGTGCCTCCTTAGTTTCCCAAGTCATCTTAGACTGAATAAACACCGATAGGCCTTGGGGGCCAGCCTCATTAAGTCTTTGCAGCAGTTTTTCAGCCTCTTCCCTTAAAATGTAGAACCTAGGAATGTTCACCGGAGCATATATCCGCTTAGACTCTGCTTCATAACTCTTAGTTTCATCCGGTTCTATAAACAGGAATGCTTTTGCTCCGAACTGTGCAGCGTCAAGCCAGTTGTATCCCGAATTAAAATCAAGCATAACTACACTTCCATTCAAAGGAAGCCCATTGAGCTCCTTAAGAGTTCCTTTTCCAGCGTAGACTAAACGTCCCTCCAAGCCTGGAGTAGCTGGAGGACAAGCAAGGTTTGGAAGCATAGGATATATTTTTAATGTCAGAGGATTCTGGTCTAAAGTAGTTAGTGTAGCGCCTCCGTCAACCGGAACGACAACACTATAGTTTTGGAAGAACGGTTTCAAACCGTAGCTTTCGAGTTGACTCTTAATATAATCCGCAGCTTCGAGACAACCCGGATATCCGGTGAACCTTGAGATGGAGGAGAGCTTCCTAATGTGGCTCTCGACCCTTTCATAGTCTATGAAGCTTACAAGCTTCTCGATTAGACCTGCGTCCGCTATCTCCCTTACACTCTTAAAACCGTTTGCACTATCTGCTAAAACAGACATAGTATTTAAAGAATTGACGAAAATCAATATTGTGAATAAGGTAGTGACTAATAATTTATAACACACGTTTTTTGGCAAGGGTATCATATACGGTATGTAGATAACTGAACCACATCTTAATAAATATTTTGCTCGATGATGACAGTTAGTTAAATAAGAAGCTTTAAATACGAAGTCATGAAACATATTCAGCGTGCAATTTAAAGTAGGAAAAAAGTCTGTTTTCGAGACGCCCCACATAGTTAATCTCTTTCGGAGATACGTGAAGGACTGGAGAATCATCGGAGGTTTGATATATGTTACTCCGAAGGAAATCCCCTGTAACTATCTCATATTCCAACGGAGGCCGGCCGGCTTTTTTGACACAGCTTGGCGTATAAGCGTTCTTCATGATGCCTTAGGAGGAAGCAGCATGAATACGGCTTTAGAGGACCTTTATAGGAAGCTTAAAGGCATGGAATGCTTACTGGAATGGGAGGGATTGCTCCCGAGAAAAGGGGTTTTTAAAATAAACCCGTTTTTAAAAGAGCTCCGTCTCCATATTGCTGACCTACAGATTTCTGACGAGCTTGCAAGTATTCTAAACCGGGACGAAGAGGTTATGAGGCTCGTGAAAAGGGTTAATCCAGACGGTTTAACGATTGGGCTCCACTCGATTCCTTCAGAATACCCGTCTTTAACAGAATCGGAGAATTTCCTTCTCAGCCTCGTTAAGGAATTCTACAGAAAGCCGACTGGAATAACCTGGCTTATCGCGTTGGATACGCAGTTCGACCGAATTCCTGGTGTAAACAGGAAAGTTGAAGACGTAGTCTGTCTGTTTAACGCAATACTTCGCGTGTTAAGAGAAGAAGTTAAACAACTCTACCCAGATTTGATGACAACCACTTGAAAAAGTATAAAAAAAAGTTTGATAGCACCGCTAGTATACGAGTGGTAGTCCAGTCACATAGCCTATGAGTCCGAGTATTACTCTTCCTATTAGGGATCCAGCTATGACTCCGGCCGCGAAGTGTGTAGCCTTCTCATAGAGCGGCGTACCCCCTATTTTCACCACAGTATACTTAAGGATTGTCGTTACAAGTATGGCAGGCGAGTACTTTATCGTGTTATACAGGCCGAAGATCAGGAATCCGACAGGATTTAATGGCCACCATGCGAACAGGCTTCTCGCAACCATCAATACGAAGAACAGGATGCCGCCAACCAGCCAAGCAGTCGCGGTGTTCGTATACCATGGCTGTCCGGCTGCGGGTGCTTCAAACCAATCTATTGCCCCCTTGGGGTTCTCCGCAACACCGCCGAACCATGAAACCCAGGGAGTCGTCCAAGTCGGTTTCCCTTTATACTTCACTGTCCAGCCTAATGAGGATATGGAGATGAGCGCGAAAACATAGGTGACCGCCAGCCCTATGATTATCGTCAGCACTTGAGCGATGAATATGTCTCTCGGACGCGTGCCAGTATCCCTTGCTATACTGTAACCCGCGAGGCCGAAGCCGGCGAACGATGCTGACGATATGTATCCTGCAATATAGTTGTTTGCAAACAGCATGCTGCTTGCTGCACCTATAGTCTTCTCCTGCATCAGGCCCAGCTTATAGCCTAAATAGGGTACGATGTTAGCGAACTCTCCGCCTCCAGCCCAATAGTTTGATGGACCGGCTTCGCCGACTAGGCGCACGTTTGAATACCAGTACATCAGGGCGAAGAGAATCGTGATTAATGCTACTCCAACAGTCATCTCAAAGCCTACGACCAGCATGATTAATGACAGTATTCCTAAGCCGATGAACATCAACCATATGTACCGGATAGGAATAGGCTCGTTCTCCTCCCCGGATACTGGTTTCCCCAGCAAGCCCATGAAGGAATCCTTGAAAGACCTCCAGTTCCATATGAACCTGAACAAGCCGTAGAAGACGATGCCGGCGAAGAAGGCAAACAGGATGTTTATAGGATATTGAGACAAGTCCATCCAAATGGTGCACCAGGACCCTGCGTCAGGTATTTTCACCCACCATGGGGTTCCACCGTAGTCTCTTCCCTGCCAGCCTAGAGGCGCAACGATCGGAGGAAGTATTACTGTAAGAATCAAGTATAGGCCACTGACGGTCCAGAGCACGTCCATTGGGAAGAAGAAGGTTGAGGCAACTAGTTCCGGCTGCACGCTAAGGTAGAACTGGAACCATGGAATTGTAGTGACCCAAGCACCCCTCTTGTCAAACAGCCATGGGTGAACAGGCGAGGTGCAGTGGTACTCCGGGTCCATCGGCACCGGGAAGTCGGGTATCCAGAACCTGGGTATGAAGATAAGGTACAGTATGATACCTATTGCAACACCTGCCCAAATCCGCTTTATTACTGGATTCCCCATCTTCATAAGTACGGGTTTCCCGTCTTCCGTTCTTGTGCAATGATCGAGCAATATGCCGGCCGGCTGAGCCCATGGGAATGGAAGCTTCTCAACATCTATCACCGTACGCCGTGCTACTAGAGCCATGGAATACTGGAATAGTTGCCATATGATTATGACTACAACCCACCCGACGAACGGTCCCGCTATGAGATCCCATCTAACTGGTCCCCCTCTTAGGAAGAAGTCTGAAGCCTCGGGCGGGACCCTGTACCATTCCGGCAGGTACTTTACGTATTGAGACACAGCAGGATCGTTTGCGCCGAAAGGCACAGACATGATCACACCCGCTATCAATGGACCTATCTCAGACCCTATTATGAAGCTTGACGCCAAGATAACTACAGACTCCTGCTTACTCAGGGCAACTTTTCCGGTTACGGCTGTTAATATGGCGAACGTGAGGAACCACCAGCCTATTCCTTTAAACAAGAGGCCGCATCGATGCTCATCGTTCCAATAGTTTGCAAAATCGGCAACTCCCGTGGCGAAATATATGAAGGTTTGCGTTATGCTCATCAAAACGATGAGGACAAGGAGGATGACGAGTGACTTTGGTGTTAGACCTGGAGTAAACGCCTTTTTCTCCATCCTTTTTCACCGTATATTAGTGTATAATTTAATACTTATAAACTTTTTGGTAAAATTTGGGTAAATTTTTTATATTGAGTGTTAAAGGTTTTTAACTAAGGCTGTTGAGAAAAGCTATGCTAAAAGCCTTTAACACTAAGCTTATTATGGCACTATTATTCATCAGCATCCATATCCTCTGTTTAACCAACGGTAAGGTTCATGGTGAAGCCTCATTGGAAGAGGAGGGCTCGAGCACTATTGTCATTGTGAATTTAGACGACCCTTTCAAAAAATGGGATTCCCTCAGTATTCAATTGCTCTTTTTCACTGAAGACTCCTTGTTTCAAAAGAGCTACGTGGTATCGGCAAACAGTAAACCTGATAACATAACAGTAATGATTGAGAATCGTTTTTCACGTGTTAAGTTCAGTGTCACAGTCGAATCTCAATGGTGGATGACCGATTTTTACAGACTTTCAAATAATAGTAACTATTACTGGCTTGAGCCCGGGGAAGTCTTAGTTCTAGACCTTAAATACGAGATTTACTCTAATAGGATGTGGGAAATAGCTTCAGAGCTAAAATCGAAAATATCTGGAATGGTTGAGGAAGGTTTCATCCCTCAATTTACTGCCTCAGTTGTAGAGAACATGGTTGAGGAAGGAATATCTTATGCTAAGGCCGGTGACTACTTAACTGCTATAATGTATCATCGCAAGATTCTTATGGTTAAAAACACTGTCGACAATCAGATAGCAAGACTAACCACGTTTGCACCGGTTTCATTTACAATATTGTATGCAATCTCCGTCTTTTTTGCGATCTTTATGGGTAATCTGGCCTCCGAGTCCAGATTAGGAAAAGCCATCATCGCGGTGGTTACATTTTCACTCTCTTGGCTTTTCTTTATATCCTTCGCACCAGATGTAAAACTCTTGTTTTTCGGTTTAACTCCAGAGAGCCGCCTATTCAACAGTATTATTTACACACTTCTACTCGTTTCAACTTTCGTTTCATCAATGTTTCTAATTGAAAAAGCCAAGGACCTTATTGGAGTTAGACGGCTTTCCTCGATCCTTATGTTAGCAGTCCGCGACATCCGTCGCAGGGCTTTCAGGTATACATCTCTAATTCTTGCAAGCTCTTTTGTCACAGGCTCACTCGTGTTCTTGTTGACTTTAGGAACAGCGTATGTGAAAAACGTGCAGACAGTAAAGGTTACGCACAGTTTTAATGCAATCACCATTGAAAGCCCTATCGGCATTCTAGACGAGGATTACTCTTGGATTGTCTCGCTCACGGGAACAACTGGTATTTCACAAGTTTTTATTGATGACGCGGTAGTAGGATTGCCGGCGGTAGAAACAGCGACTGTTAAAGCCCACGGATACTTTTTCTTGACAAACTTGAAGAATGAAAGCATCAAAGTCCAAATGGCCTGTAGAATATTTCTTAACAAGGACGTTATGAATAAGACTTATAGAATACCTGAGGCACTCGTCGAAGGAAGGTGCCCACTTAATGAGAACGAGGCCCTCCTATGTTACGATAAAGCAAGGTTGCTCAACGTTAATCTAGGAGATGAAGTCGCCTACTACGGTTATATTCCACACGTAGGCTATAGAGTTCTAGGGACTTATAAGATAGTCGGACTCTTAAACGGCGAAATGTTAACTAATGTAAAAGAATTAAACGGAGGAGATTTACTAAAGATAAGCGTTCATAACCCCTATGGCGATTACGGTTTTCACGACGTAATGATATGCGTGTGGAATGGACAAACTCCAATTACGAGGCTTTCCGTGTTATTCGGCGAGAATGTTGATCCGGCGAAGCTGGAGGAGTTGGCAGTATCATTAGCTCTCAACAGGGTAACTCAGAGATATACTGTTTGGCTCATACAAAACGGAACGGCGCTTGGAATAAGGTACTCCGAGGCCTTTTTCACCCATGGCTTAATCGACGCTATGGTTCCAATATCACTGTCAACGCTTCTCAGCTTCATGGTGACTTTTCAAATGCTCAATGAAAGAACGTCAGACCTTAGAACCCTGGCTATTCTCGGCCTTAATCCAACAGACCTAAAAAGACTTGTTCTCATCCAATTAACGCTGGCTGAATCGGCAGCAGGTTTTCTCGGCTACTTCATGGGTGCTATTTTATTCCCTATTTCGATGAGCACCTACATCAAATCTGGCTTAAGCTATCAAGCAATTGTTATAGCTCTCATGATTCTCGTAAGCCTATTGGGTGGGTATTTTCCCGCTAGCAAAGTATATTCGAGAACTACTCCCAGCTTAATATACAAATGGAAGCCGTTGGAAAGCATTACCAGAGAAGGAATAACGCATCAATTACCATTAATAATACAAATGGATGAAATCCTAAAAATAGATGAATTCTTGCGAGGAAGAATGTCAAGCGTTATGGAATCTGAAAACCCGAATATAAAAGTTGAAGTGAAATATGCTAAAATCAAACCTGAAGAAAGACTATACTTTTACCAAGTAAACTATAATCTATTTCCATTCGACATGACAATAAGGCTTTATAAGGAAGCTGCTCATTTTAATTTGCAGGTTAACATAAGAAGAAACGTGTTTGTGAGCTCAGAACATTATCGTGTCATCCTAGAATGCGTGAGAAAAGCAGTCTTAACATATAATATCGAGAGGACCTAAAAATGATGAAGGCTTTAAAATTGTTTTTTAGATGTTCTGCAATTTCCGTTGCACTAAAGATCATGAAATGAGTTTTAACAAACCCTATACGTGTGCTGAACCCTAGCGCAAGGTTACCTGGAGTAGCACAACCTTATCCTTACAGACAATGTCGCGATATATAACTCTGTTGTCAAACACGAAATAATATGTTCCTGTTGAGGTAAAGGTTACGGTAAAGTTGGTTGATACTTTTGAGTAGACGTATGCCTCCCTTGAAACATCCATACCACTCAACCATTTTTTCATTGTGGTCTCATTTAGGACATAAAAAAGTATGCACAGCTTATTGGCCTCTTGAAAACTCCCTACGATTGTTGAATTAGCATCTATCTGAACTTTGAAAAAGTACGAGGAGTTTGCCTTTACAACGAATGTTTCGGAAATAGGTAAAGAAAAGCTACGCATATCTGGAATTTTGATGTTTTCATCTGAAAATTGATTTCTTGGGTAAGACATATTTGACGGTATAAATATAATAACAGAAAGCGAGAAAACAATAACCCCGATCAGCAAGAGCTTGAAAGCCAAAGGACCTACCATTCTCTTTGAGCACAACAATTATTGAATTTATGCAGCCCTATTTAAATTTTTGTATAAAGACCGTATTAAACTAGCAATAAGAAAGCCTATTTACGCTAGTCCCAGTTCGTTTGGCTAGCGCGCTATACGGTCATTTATTTTTGAGAGAGTAAATCAACCGAAAACCTATATATAGAACAATTCATATCAAAAGGTGAGTATGCTACCTGCCAGTACAGCTAGTCTAAAGCCTCACGACGAATATTCAAAGGCAAGACACAATGCATATATTTTGAATGATGTTACGCATACGATATTCGAAGGAAACCGCCATTTTAATGATATTGGTGATTAAAATGACTCTTAAATCCTTTATTTGGTATATTTTAGCAGGTTCTAGAGGTGGAGAGAGCAGAGCCAGAATTGTGAAAGCTCTTAAAGACAGACCTTATAATGCAAATCAGTTGGCTGAAATTTTAAAGATGAATTATAAGACTGTGAGACATCATCTGAAAGTACTCAAGGATGCTGGAATTATAGTTATTATGGAAAGGAAGTATGGTTCCGTTTATACCTTGTCCGAAGAAATGGAGAAAATTTTTGAGGAATTTAAGGAGATTTGGGATAAAATTGGGTAAAATGTTTTTAAAGAGGACGAGGATAAAAAAGTAATAATGGAACTCGCTACATGGGTCAGCATAATGGTGGAAGTTGTTAACGTAATGCTGTTACTGGTTCTTGTGTACATATATGTAAAGAACCATCTTAAAATTAGGTCGAAGTTTACCCTAGGTCTTTTATCCTTTGCCTCACTCTTCTTATTAGAAAGGTTCTTAGCCATTTACTTCTATATGTCTACAGACATGTGTAGTGCTATCGAAGTCGCCAGAGTGGTTCGACCGATCCTGAGCAGCATTGAGACCATTGGATTGGCTATCCTTCTTCTGATAACCTGGAAATGATTATAGAACTAGGCGCATCATCTGATAACCAGTATGCTTCTTGTGGCTCAGATATACCGTATCCTCCACTCTGGCCCCTAATCGTATATAAAGAATTGGCTGAGGAAGTAGTTGAGAGGTATGGTATCACATACGGATTATGCATGGATATTGGGAGCGGCGTTGGCATGTTTGGAATAGAACTTGCGATTAAAACTAAACTTGAGGTTTTGCTTATAGATGCTGAGAGGAATGTTTTAGAGAAAGGCTTAAAAAATGCAGAATATCTTAAAGTAAAGAACAGAGTAATGGCTGTCCAAGCTGATGCGCATAGCCTGCCTTTCAGGCAAAATTCCTTCAACCTCGCGGTAAGCAGAGGAGCCATACCTTTTTTCAAGAATGTGACGGAAGTGTTACGGGAGGTGTTCAGAGTGTTAACCCTAGGAGGAGTTGCCTTTGTTGGAGGAGGCTTCCCTCAGCGTCTTCCGAAAAAATTATGGGAGGAGTTTGAAAGCAAGAGAAAGCAATTTTTTAACAGCCCTGAAGGGAGAAGATATCTTCCTCTTGAAAAATGGAAAATGGAAGAGTGGGTTAAGGAAGCAAGGATCTCAGGATTCAAGATTATTCGAAGCGAGCTGGGTAGGTGGATCGAAATAGTTAAGTCGGTTTAAACAATTTTACCAGAAGGATAAAAGAGCCTCCTGATTGTCTCAGAAAAGTCAAAAAGAATGGGCAATCTTCCCGTGAAAATAACATAAATGCTCAGCGTCATAATCAACAGTATCACCGCAGAGATAAATACATCCTGCTTAGAGTATGGGACATCATTCAAGAAAACCCTACTTCTGTAAGCGCCGAAGCAGGCACTGTCCATGGATATGGCAAGGGTGAGGCTTCCTCTTAAGGCTGAGATAAGCAGAGGTTTAACCGTATACTTCACGAAGTTAAAGTACCTCCTTAAAATACCGGCTCTATCTAGGTTTAACCCCCTCGCTAGCTGGGCGTATTTGATGTTCTCCGCATATTTTTCTAAAGACGGGATCAGCCGGAATGATGTTATAATCATAAAACTATACCTATATGGCATTCCCAGTTTCACCAGCATGTAGGCGAGATCGTTTAATCTTGTCGTCATCATGAAGATGAATGCGGAGTATATTATGCAGCTAAACCGTAAAGCAATAGTGATTCCGTAGGCAACGCCTTCGACAAGAAGCGTGATCAAAGATGGATTAGGCGAGAGAATCCTGAGCTCAGGCAATAGTATGAAACTCGGGGAGAATAGGAGTATTATTACCAAAGGCTTCAGCGGCCTCATCGCATCCAGTAACCTTCTCCGGCCGAGATTGGCTGCTAAGCCTACTGCAAACACTGAGAGAAAGATTAGGCCGAGCCATGCGATATCCCAAACGAGTATTGCAAGCACATCTACACACGTAATCCAAAGGACCTTTACAATGGGATTCAGATTATGAACTTTAGAATCGACATTAACATAAGTATACTTAAGTTTGATCAACTTTGCCTTCTCCTCATCAGAACTGAAAGTATTTCATCGACAGTAGTTGGAGCCTCTAAAACAGCGTGCTTAGTGAGAAGACGAGAGAGCCTGCATACGGGGGTACAGAAGTACTGTTTTTCCTCTTTGTCGACCATACTATTCATCACGCGTCTAGTGGGTCCATCTTCAATTATCCTCCCGTCCTTAAATAGTATAAGCCTTCTTACGTGCTCGGCCAGTTCAACTATGTTATGGGAGACTATCATGATCGTCTTCCCCTCCTCGTTCAACTTTTCAAGCAAACCCATGATCCTTTCAACATGTCCATAGTCCTGCCCAAAGAACGGCTCGTCCAAGATGATTATATCTGGGTCATAGATTAGGATGGATGCTAGGTTCAGTCTTCTCATTTGGCCAACGCTGAGGGATTGAGGATACCTGTCTTCCAGCCCCTCTAGGTCAAATGTTTTCGATATCTCTTTAAATCTATCATAAAGCTCGTTTTCCCTCATCGAAAAGTTCTTGGGGGCGAATAGGATTTCGTCTCTAACAGATTCCTCGAAAAGTTGCTGCGAAGGATATTGAAACACCATGCCGACCCTTCTAGCGATAATTGAGACCGGCGTAGTTCGAGTATCCATGCCGAGAACAGAAACGTTTCCACTTTTTGGTTTGAGTATTCCAATGAGGTGGAGGAGAAACGTAGTCTTACCAGCACCGTTGTTCCCTATTATTCCGATAAATTCTCCCTTCCGAACTTCCAAGTCTATACCGTCAAGAGCACGAATACCTCCAGGATAATCGTATGTAAGCCCATTAACCCTAATGACGACTTCACCCTCAGAAGTTCTCCCACTGGAAACCGGGGTGCAGACACAAAAATCAGACTGAAACAGTTGCCTGAAAAACTCCGCCTTTTCTTCAATTTCTTCAATGGAAAGCGGGTAATGACTGTTATTTATTACACCTAGATTGGAAAGCCGATCGAATAGTTCAAAGGTCTGAGGAGGCCTTACTCCAATCTTTAATAGGAGGCCCTGATACTTCTGTAGAACTGACCGAGGTGCCCCGTTGCAAACTATTTCTCCTTCATTCATGATGATTAGCCTATCCGACATCCAGAGGAAAAGATCGAGCCTATGTTCAACTATTATCACCGTTATGTTCGTCTTTGAACGTATGTTCCTAAGGTTCTGCGCAAGCTCCACCGCACCCTTAGGATCTATGTTTGATGTCGGCTCGTCGAGAACCAATATCTTCGGCTTCATCGAGAGCGCGGCGGCTAAGGCAATACGTTGCTTTTCTCCCCCAGAAAGCTCCATCATCGTCCTGTCCGCAAGATGCTTCGCGTTTACTATTTGAAGAGACTGTTCGACGCGTTCTAAGATTTCATGCTTAGGAATCAACAGGTTCTCCGGGCCAAATGCAATCTCATCCTTAACTGTAAATGTACGGAACTGATTTTCTGGGTCTTGTTGAACTAGGCTAACTATAGTCGAGAGCTCGTACACGTCGTGCTCCCTAGTGTCAAGAGACTCGACAACCACCCTTCCTTTCATCTCACCCCCCAACGCATGAGGAATGATCCCGTTGAGCAAGTATAATAGGGTTGACTTACCACAGGCCGAGGGGCCCGTGATGCATACCATTTCACCGGAATTGATATTCAAGTTTATATTCCTTAACACCCATTCCCTTGAACCCGGATATCTATACCAAAGATCCCTTATGCTAATGCTCAACCCTGCTTTTCATCCGATGGCGCCAATCCAGCTTTTCGTAAAGAAACTAATAAACTTATTGTAACCAGGCCGCCGACCAGCCCCGATATCGCGCCAATAACAGTAGCGATGGGAATGAACGATGCTAACAACCATTGACCCTTATAGAATCCCGCCATCGATATGAAAAGGATGAAAAACGCTATGTTTCCCAACACACCGGCTGCAAGGTACTTTACTGATGAGTGTTTCAACAGGAGCCCGAGCTCCATACATAATCCTGCGCCAATGAAAATCGGAAGAACAATGATGCCCGCTATTGGCCCCATTCCAGTGAACGCGGTGACTATGCCCATGAGGATGGATGTGAGAAACACAGATCCCTTTTTCAACGTTAAACCATATGCCAGCAGCATCCATATGACGAAACTGAACCATCCGAAGATAGCCATCCCTGTTCCTGGTCCTGGGAGATGAAGTACGCCATGGACAAGTCCCCTGATTAACGGTTCTGATGAGACAGCGATGACGCTTCGTATTGCTGTCAAGGTAGCGATAACCACCAAGTCCCTAGTGTTGAAATAATATTTCGGCCTTTCTGTCCCCTTCATGTCATATTCTTGAAATTTGAAGCTAAAAAAGAATTTCCCAAATTTCAACCAAATCATACCCAAATAAAAGCTTAGGGAATCACACCAGAACGGCTGAGCTATGCTAGTCCGATATTGCTCTACATGCAATATTATAAAAAAAGTATAAACATGGGCACATGCGCTCAGTTCTGCTTTACGGAAGTTGGGGACAAATAAGCGCGAGTTTTTTCATGTTGAATTTGGGTCGATTTCGGTATGAATTAAGTTAAAAGTTTATTAATCAAGTTAAAAATTAACTAATTGAAAAGGAAAATGGAGCGCACGCATTATTCAGAAGGCTGGGAAAGCATGAAAATAGACCCTGAAGTGGAGAACATATTACATAATGTATTAGAAGGTAAATCTTTGGGGAGAGATGACGCCATAAAATTGATGAATGTAGATATTAATTCGATAGAGATGTACGCTTTGATGGCAATAGCGAATAGCAAGACTCGAAAGCTATTTGACAATTTCGGCGAAGTCCATGCTCAGATCGGTATCAATTACGCCCCTTGTCCTAATAAATGTGGATTCTGCGTCTTCTCTGTGGTTAGTAAAAACATTGAGCTTGACCTCGATGAGGTTTTAAAGAGGACTAAATGGTTTGTTGATGAGGGAGCAAATGCCATCTTCTTAATGACTACCGCAAATTATGATTTTGAAAAATTCGTTGAGATTGGCAGGGCTGTGAGAAAAACGATTCCTCCTAAGATGCCTCTGGTGGCGAATATCGGGGATTTTGGAAACAGTGAAGCGAAAGAGCTATTGGATGCGGGTTTTACAGCGATCTACCATGTTGTTAGACTTCGTGAGGGTATAGACACAAAAATAGATCCTAGCGATAGGTTAAGAACGATCAAAGCGGCTAAATCTGTGGGTTTAGACCTAAGTTATTGCGTTGAGCCCATAGGGCCTGAACATACTCATGAAGAAATAGTTGACACTATGTTTCGTGGTAAGGAGCTCAAACCAGCAATTATGGCGACGATGAGAAGAATACCCGTTCCAGGAACTGCTCTGGCCAAGTTTGGTCAGATAACCCAGCTTGAACAAGCAAAAATAGAGGCCATTACAAGATTAGTCATGGGAAACGACATTCTTGCAATGGGAGTTCATGAAGCTTATATCCCATGCTTAATATCTGGGGCTAACCAAATTTACGCTGAAACTGGCCCCAACCCGCGAGATGAGGCCATAGACACAACAAAGGGGAGAGGTTTCTCTGTAAGATCTTGTAGAACTCTTCTTCAAGAAGCAGGTTTCACTCCTAGAGATGGACCGGCAAGATCTCTTCAAGGCCCTATTAGGGGAGGCACGAAATAGACATGAATACAGCGATCATGATGGCATCTGCCATTTTCGTATTCGCTTTAGGCTTCAGGTTCTATTCAAAGTTTCTAGCCTTGAAGGTTGCTAAGCTTGATGATGGAAAGACAACCCCAGCCATAAGGCTAAATGATGGGAAGGATTACGTGCCGACAAATAAATGGGTTGTCTTTTTCTACCATTACGCGACAATAGCTGGTTCCGGAGTCCTGTTAGGACCTACTTTAGCTGCCCAGTACGGTTGGCTTCCGTGTATCCTTTGGATCTTGACTGCTACATGTCTTGCTGGGGGAGTACATGATTTCATGGTCATGTTCCTTTCTATCAGACACGATGGAAAGTCGATAGGACAGATAGCAAAGATGGAAGTCGGGAAGATAAGCTGGATAGCTGTGACGCTTGCGACATACTTCATGGTAATAGTCGCCATAGCTGGCATGGGCACAGGTCTCATAGCAGCGTTGATGCACAATGTCTGGGCGACATTTTCTGTTGCGACAACGATCCCAATCTCGCTATTCATTTATGCGTATGCACGTTGGATTAGAAAGGGAAGGTTTGTGGAAGGGGCGATAATAGGGCTCTTTCAACTTATTCTACTTTTACTCATCGCACCGAAACTTAACGAAATAGGCTTGCTAAGTACCTTTGACCTTGGGAAAGAACAGCTGATACTCTTAATAGCGCTATATGCGTCCATAGCCTCGATTGTTCCAGTTCATGTATTACTGGGCCCAAGAGATCACTTGAGCGGGCTCATCAAAGTATCTGTAATTGCTTTGCTTGTGGCCGCGATATTTGTTGCGCATCCGGAATTGAAGATGCCGCCCGTAACCGAGTATGCAGTCTCGGGTGGGCCTGTAATTCCTGGGCCTCTTTGGCCGTTCCTTTTCATCATCATTACTTGTGGGGCAATATCTGGATGGCACAGCCTTTCCTGCTCCGGTGTATCTCCAAGATTGGTATCTCGTGAAACGGACATTAGAACTGTAGCTTATGGTGCTTGGCTAACTGAAAGCGCGATTGCAGTTGTGGCTCTCTGCTTGGCATGTATACTTTTCCCAGGTGATTATTTTGCAATTAATGTCAATCCGAATGTCTATGCAACATTGAAAATGGTACCTGTGGAGCTGCCAAGGCTTTCAGAAATGGTTGGCATGAACCTCCAAGGAAGGGTTGGTGGAGTAACATCGTTAAGTATAAGCGCCGCGAAACTTCTTTCCAGTCTATTTGGAGGAGAGACCGCATTAGCTATTTGGTACCAATTCAGTATCGTCTACATAGCTCTATTCACCATGCCAATCATGGACCATGGCACCAGGATGGCTAGATACTTTGTGCAAGATGCCATGGGCATCACCTCTGCAAAGCCACGCAAATGGTGGATAAGCACAATATCCCTAACCATTGTCATGGCGTTCCTATGGGCTTACTTATTGTACACTGGTACAATAGGCGTCATTTGGCCAATGTTTGGAATGTGCAACCAGTTGATGGCCTGTATTGCCCTAATCGTTGCAACCTCATATATTCTCAAGAACCTCAAGCCCATTTATGGTTGGGTAACGTTCTGGCCTGTACTGGTCTTTTCTTTAGCGACAATCCATGGGGCTTTTTTGAAGATAACAAATGAGCTTTTACCATCAGGAACCATTCCCGCTCTAGTACAGACATTCATAATAGTATTTTTTGTTATGCTCCTAGGAGCAGTGTTGGCAGACGCATTAATGAAATGGTTTAGGATAGCGCGCGCTAAAGTGCTCATGATGTTCTCACACATAACCATGACATAAATTAAGCATATAGGTAGGTTCGCGCATAGGGATTTTGCGCGCGCTTTTATGCAAACAGTAATTTACTTCAAGCACGATATTTGCAAACCCTTAAGTGGTAATCGCAAGAGGCTTCACGTACGCGCGCTAATGGGCTTTCTGTTGGAGACTACGAAGAGATAAGTAGACTAATTCATGCTAGGCAGCGCTGATTATACTTCTCAGCAACATAAAAGGTCTATGTAGGCAGGATGGCTACAGGCTGGGGCTTAAGAGGGATTCGAGGAAATATTGGAGTTGGCTACAGGCGTGTCTACGTTCTGGCCATTCAGGTTGTTGAGGCCCTCCCTGAGCGCACGCTATCGCTATAGGGCGTGCCATTCGGAAACTCCCCCATCTTTAAGTATGTACGAAGCGGTAGTATGGCTTTGGGTATCTTGGCCTAAAGCCTGTGGCAACCCAATCCGCATACCTAGCATTGTGTCTAGAAGTTACGGCTCCAAGCGAATCTTTCACGATGTTCGACAGAGCCACCGGGTCTATAGCTGCCCTGATGTTGAGGATTACGTCTATGTCTTTCGATGGGGGCGGGACTTCACCTGTAATATCAACATCTGATATTACAAGAGAAGCCTTGGCCCAACCTTCCTTAGTTGAAAAGCGAGTCTTCGCGTGGACGATTACCCCTTTACTCTTCTCCACCCGCCTGTTTATCTCCGTTAGCAGCTCCTTCATCAAGTCATCTATCTTTAACGGTTTGTCAGAGTTAATCCTAAACACACCATTAAACCATCCCAGCTCAGCCTCAGCCGAAGCATATGTGTTATAATCAATTTCTTCTGTGATTGTGGGGCGAGGCTTATGCTCTCCTTCCATCAGCATCTTAAGAAGCCTGTCCAAGTTATGGCCGGTTTTAGCTGAGATTTGGATGATATCGGCTGTAGGGTTAATTTCCTTCAAAAACGACTCAATTTTCGGCACTTCTTTTTTAGGCACCAAATCCGTTTTGTTAATCGCCAGTATGTCTCCTTCCTTTACTTGCCACGAATAAAGATCCCTTATCGGAGTGTTTGAAGTAAAGACACGTTTTTCCTCTAGATCTAGAAGGAGGGTAGAAGCATCTATGAGAACTGTGAAGGGGGCTAGATTAAATTCTCCCTCATAATACTTTCTGAGCGGAGCGTAAACTGTTGCTAGAAAGTCCGTGCAGCTCCCCACGGGTTCAGCCAAGATCACATCAGGATTGGCCTCATGCACCATTTCGTGAATATGAGTTATAAAGTATGGAAATCTGCAGCAAAAACATCCACCAACTACTTCGGTGACTGCGAATCCGTAATCCCTTACCAAATTGGTGTCCACAAGATTTTCTCCTTGATCATTGGTTATTATGGCAACCTTTTTCCCTTCGGAAGCAAGTTTCTTTCCCAATTCTATTATCAGCGTTGTTTTTCCAGAACCGAGGAATCCTCCTATGCCAGCTATTTTCCTCTTCATTTTACTCAGCACCGTCATTGGTCAATTTTTAATTTGATTAATAAACTTTTAACTTAATTCATACCGAAATCGACCCAAATTCGACATGAAAAACAAACGGACCCTTAACTCAATGCTTATTAACTCCGCCCCTCTAAGGTTTATCAAAAATGATGGATATTGGAACAGTTGAAGAGCAAGAATATTGCTGTCACATTCATGTCACATACTTGGATCCCGAAATATTTCTAAGAATACTTAACCATCCCTTAAGGAGAAGGATACTCCATACGCTCTCGCTGCTCACGTTGGAAAGGCCCGTATCTAAAAAGGAGTTGGCAAGATCCCTAAGAATACCATATACGAAGCTCCTCTTTCAGTTGAATAACCAGCTGAAGGGCCTTTGGAAAGTTGAGAGTGAAAGAAAGAAGAGAGGGGCGCGTGAGGAACTCATAATGCCGGCTGAAAGGAACGCCGTATACGTTATGCTAGGCTCTGACGCTACACTTTACGTTATCGATCCTTTGGCAAACATATTTGGAAAACTCAAAACAGGCACTAGATGCCGGGAATGCCCTACAGACCAATGGGAGAGGTGTTTCGCCATATTAAATAGAAACGAGTGTTTTATGTTTAATCCAGAGGATAAGAGGAGGCTGGAGAAGCTGTTACTCATAAACGGATGCTCACCGCCCTTCACCCCCATGGATTATATTTTAGCATGCTCCGCTTTAAGGAGCCTTGAGGGGACGCCCTGCGTCGCTAAAATCCCGCATGAAGAATGCAGATTCATGTTTAAAATAAAGAGCACGTTGAACAAAGGGTTAAAGGCTTCGCAGAAAACATCTTAGGTTATAGGAAAAAATTATGGTAAGAATTGGGAAAAAATAAATAAAGCACACACCTTAAAAGGAAGTAGAATGTTTAAAGACCTATTGATTCCGCCTAAAAACGGGTCTACGCGGTTTATATTTCTAGGTGGGAAGGGCGGGGTTGGTAAAAGTACTCTTGCAGCTGCGATAGCTTTAGGACTAGCTGAAGAAGGCTATAAAGTTCTTCTGGCTTCAACGGATTTGCAGAAAAGCCAGAACGATATTCTCTCTCAAGAAATAGGAAGCGAGGAAACGAAGGTTAATGGGTTTGACAATTTTGAGGCGATTAATATAGACGCGAAAGAAAGCATCCGCAAACATCAACTCGAAGTAATTAAAAAAATCGGTTCCTTAAGGGGCGATGAGGCAGAAATCCTATGGCTGAAAGAGTATTGGGAGAAAAACCCCGTATTACCCTGTGAAACAGCATCCTATAATGTCTTCGTGCAATACATGAATTCAAACGAGTATGATGCCATTGTTTTCGATACTGCACCTGGTGGCCATAACCTCGACATGATCGGCTATCCTTGGAAGCAACTCGACCGTCTCAAGAAAAGCATAATGGTGAAGAGGGAAGTCGCGGACCTAACGGGAAAAACCGCGGAAATAGAGCTCCTCGAGAAAATGGCTGGAGACAACATTAAGGCCATAGAAAAGCTGCGTTCAGAAGAAACCAGCTACCTATTAGTGCTGCATCCCGAGATGTTACCGGTGTACGAGGCTAAGAGGATTCAAGAATCCCTTGCGCCATACGGCATACCCATCAAGGGTTTAATTTTAAATGAAGTGCTTCCGAAAGAAGTTTGTACGAACTATTTCTTCAAAGAAAGAAGAAAACTACAGGAAAAATATATCGCACTTGTTAGGAATGAGTTTCCAAATATGGAGATTATAGAAGTCCCCCTAATAGAAACGGAAGTTGTCGGAATCGAAAGAGTTAAAAGAATCGCTAAGGTAATAATGGGGGGTTGAGGCGCATGAAGGAAGAAATGACTAAGAAGGTTATATTGGATATATTTCCGACCGGGATTTGTGGATGTGGACAACGAGATGCGGAAAACGCACCATTGTTTAAGTTGGTCAGCGATGTCTTAAGGGATTTTAAGGATAAGGTTGAAGTGAACATAGTGGAATACGGAACTGAGATCGATAAAGCTTTCCTAAGGCTAAACCAGATCCTTGAAAACAGCGGTAAGGGGAGAATTGTATCCATGGGTTTGGGAGCTCAAGTATTCCGAAGCATTATCCCGATGATAGCGATTAACGGGAAAATCGCCTTCGCGGCAAGCGTACCGAGCAAGGAAGCTCTATACGCCAAAATCAACGAAGCTTTAAAGGAAAGCTCATGAAGCTTAGAGATGCCATTCAAATCATAGATGTATCAAAGCGCTACGCCGATATTTTAGCGCTCGATCACATCAACCTTAATATCAGCGAGGGAGAATTTTTCGGCCTCTTAGGTCCAAACGGTGCTGGAAAGACCACGCTCATACGCATCCTCACTGGCCTCACGACTCCCACTTCTGGCAGAGCATCGGTTTTGGGGTATGATATCCTTCGCGAACCCACTATGGCAAAGAAACAATTCGGACTTGTATCGGAGACTTCGAACATCTATTCTGAGCTAACCGCATGGGAGAATTTAATGTTCATTTCTAAACTGTACGGAGTCCCTAAGAAGGAAGGGGAGGAGAGAGCCTTAAAGCTTCTTGAAGCTTTCGGGCTGAAGGAAAGGATCAATGACCCGGTTAGACAATTTTCAAAGGGCATGAAAAGACGATTGACTATTGCAGCAGCTTTAATCCACGAGCCGCGGGTTCTGTTTCTCGATGAACCGACTAGCGGGTTGGATGTTCAAAGTTCCAGGCTTATTCGAGAGGCTCTTAGGAGGCTTAACAAAGAGGGCTTAACGATTTTTCTCACAACACATTTTATTGATGAGGCAGACCAGTTATGCAATAGGTTGGCGATATTGAATAAGGGCAAGATATGCGTTGTCGATACTCCGGAGAACTTAAAGAAATCTTTTCAAGAAAAAAATATGCTTGAAGTGGAATTCAGCTCACCGCCAAGCAATAGTGAGGAGCTAGAAAAACACTGCAGCAAAATCGTTAAGCTCAATGATAAGAAGTTTAAGTTATATTCTGATGATTCGTCTTCCATCTTACCTTTTGTCATAGATTTTGCAAATAGTAAAGGTTTAAAGATAGTCTCGATAAGCACGTTAAAGCCTACACTTGAAGAAGTCTTCATAAAATATACTGGCATAGATCCATTAATGGTTGAGAGGATGGAGCAGTTAAGATATGAGAAGCATTAGAATTGATTTGAAGAAACTGTGGGAGAGCCTTAAAAAAGCAAGCGTAATAGCTGAAAACGATATTAAAATATATTACTTTAAGCCACCATCGATATTTTTCGGAATCATGCTCCCATTAATCCTTTACTTTGCGTTCACCGTCGGCAGGCCATGTGTCACAGAAGCATACCGCCTAACGGGAGTAGTAGCCATATCGACTTTCTTCGGCGCTTCAACCCTTGAGGCCGTCGTATTGCCAACGGAAAGAAGATCGAGAACGTTTGAACGACTCATGTCAGCACCATTATCCTTGGGAGAACTGCTCTTAGGCAAAATGGCCTCTGGAGCCATCTTCGGAACTATTTTAGGAATAACAATTGCCGCGATTCTCATTATGATAGGCCCATTATGGCAATGGCGAGGTTTCTCGCTCGGATTATCATTGACGCCGTCGCTTTTCCTATTGGCCATAATAATCTCAGCCATCAATTTTTCATCCATAGGTTTGTTAGTCTCAGTTCGTGCTAGTGATGTTGCTGATGCGATGATGCCCCTTAACTTCATACGCTTCTTGATGATATTTCTATCCGGAGTCTTTATACCTCTTGAGGAAACGTTCGTCTTCATGCCCTCCCTTACCTTCCTCGCCTATCTATTTCCATTAACGTATTCGGTTGATGCTTTGCGGCAGGCTGCATACGGCCCCATCGACCTCCAGAGACTAGCAGTCGACTTTATAGTCCTCATATTGACCTCCGTGGCTTTCTTCATAATTGCCGTTAAATCGTTGAAGCGAAGCAACATCAGGATTTAGCGCGCGCTAGAACTATTGATTGAAAGAACAATAGCCAGAAGGATTAGCGTCAGACATGTGAACAGTTCTTTAATACTAATCATTGCAGAAATAGTAAGCCAATCGTAGCTATATAAATCATTACCCAAATAATACTCAAATCGCCTACAAATTCTCACTGCATTTTAGTCCTATAGCGCGTGATGTTGGAAAGGCATATAAGCAGCTCTTTGGAAATGATAGTGAAAAATGTTGGAGTGTTTGCTGGCAATGATTAAAAAACAGTTTACCTGCCTAAGCTGGAAGAGAAGACTATGATGCTTGACTACGATTATAATGGCCATCTCCAATCGGAGGTTGGCGAGAGTTGCGAAGAGAAATAGTTTTAATGGCAATGTTACTGATGGCAGTAGGGTTAACGCTATTCGTGTCTAGCGTGCGCGTTAGTGAGAGAAAACAGGCTGAATTACGCATAACTGTAGGAGATGTTTTGTACAATGCCACTCTTAATATAGAACGGTTTGGATGCTGGGCAAAGGAAATCAAATTAGATGCAGACACTACTCTGCTCATTTCCATTATCGTGACAGGATCGGAGGGGAATGAAGAGATACATTGCATCGACTTTTATGTTTTGAATAATGCGAGCTACCTTACTTGGTCGCAAAAGCGTGCGGAACATAAGGAGCAGGTTTCATGGTTCAAATTGGAGGAAGGCTTAAAATATGTTTCTAAAACCGTAGATAAAACCGACAACCATGTGCTCAAAATCAACCGTACGAGCACCTATTACTTCATATTTGATAATAGTGGGAGGTGCTCTAAAAAAGTGTCCTTTAAACTCCTTAGGGTTGAGGGAATCGAGATGGTGCCTTCACGCGAAAACGACCAGCCCGCGTGGATGTCTGTGGGCGGGATTGGCCTATTGGCTATAGGAATCATACTTCTGCTGTATGGACTTTTCAGCAGGCCAAAGATGCTCCTGAAATCCAAAGAGAATGCAGAGCCTCCTGCAAGGTAATATACTCATTCCTCGTCTTCTCATCCAGCGAACGCCACAGGAGGTGTTGCTTTCTCAAGTGGTCTAGACGCGCGCTAAACCAGTATTTTCAATATCTTGTTCGTTAGAGAGAAAAGGTCTCAAAAAAAGTCAAATAGATCGGGCACTCAACGTTTATATATGACTACTGCATGGCGAGTAAACGCATTGAGGAGTTCAGTATTCCCATGTCTACAAGAAAAAATACCTCATTACACTGCCTACCGCGTAGATGAACGCATCACCGTCGATGGACGCTTGGATGAGGAATGCTGGAAAATTGCTCCCCGTTCCTCTCGTTTCGTAGACCTGTTAAACGGACGAATTCCGATTTACGATACATATTCCAGCATCCTATGGGATGATGAGAATTTATACGTAGGCTTCTGGGTGGAGGAGCCATTCGTAACCGCTACGCTGACTAAGCGCGACTCACCGATCTACAACGATAATGATGTGGAGCTGTTCATCGCGGGCAGGGACGCTTATTACGAATTCGAGATAAACGCCTTCGGAACCATCTATGAGGTTCTCTTCATATGGGAGGAAGCATATGAGAAATCCGGCTATAGCAAATTGCCTGAGCTCCGGAGAGATGCTCCTGGAGTACAGCCGTTCTATGGAGTTGGTTTCAAAAATCATCCTCGCGGACCTAGGATAGGCTTTTGGAACTGGGATTTCCCCGGTCTCAAGAGCGCTGTTTACGTTGACGGCACGCTCAACGATAATCGAGACAGGGATCGCGGGTGGACCGTTGAAATAGCCCTTCCATGGGAAGGTATGAAGGTATTGGCTATGCCGGATAATCGCTCCCTCCCGCCGAAGGACGGGGACGTGTGGCGCATCAACTGCTTCCGATTCAACCAGTATAAGGAAGCTCCTCCAGCACAGGACTCAGGCGGCTGGGCTTGGAATCCGCATTACGCGATGGACTCGCATATACCGGAATGCTTCCCGTTCATCCACTTTTCAACCCGAAAGGTAACTGAACTCAAGAAGCCTGGAGGAAAATAGGGGCTTTAGCTTCGTCAGCGGAGTATAGTGCGCGCTGAGGGAGGAGGTCACTATTGCATCTTGCTAAGCCTCGTCGTAGAAACTAGGAGGAGTGGACTAGCCGCATTTGCATATTATTCATAGAACCAGTCTATCGGAAGGATTTTCAACTTGAGTGAGATGTAACCAGTCCTCTCATCGTAAAGGTAATAAGTAATCAGAGCTTCTTCGCCGACAAAGGTGATACTTGGATACGCGTATTGATATGCCGAATCCGACTCCACGTCCTTGAGGTTCTCCCAAGTTTCCCCATCATCCCTCGATACAGCAGCGGTTAAGGGCACCCTTCTAGGTCCTCGCGTGTTGTTCCAGAGGATGAGGAGGTCTTCGGTTTTCGGAATCCTCTTTATCGTCTGCGGAGAGGACGGGGATATGAGGCCTATCGGTTCTGGTTCGCTCCATGTTTCCCCGAAATCTTTTGATAAGGACCTGTAGATACGACCTAGGTTCGTCCGGATCCACATTAAAACCCTACCATCCCTCAGCTCTACCACACCCGGCTCATCGCTTTCAGAGTTAGGCAACGAAACCTCCTCCCTGGATTTAAACCAGGTTCTCCCATCGTCATCGGAATAGAAGCATAGTGATGTTAAGCTTGAAATCGGAAATGCCCAAATGTTTGGAGTGTACGCTGCCGGTAGCAAAATCCTCCCATTTGATAATTGAATCGCCCTATCGTTGTTCAGCGTGAAATAGCCGTGATAGAATTTAGCGATTGGAATAGGCTCTCCCCAAGTTTTCGCCTCGTCCTGGGATTTATTCACATACGGATGGCAATCGGCTTCAGAATTCTTAACGCAGAAGAATATGGCTATCTCACCCGTTCTAAGCCTCAACAGGTCGGCATCCATCACATTCTCCTTACCGATGTTCTCCTGAATCGTGAAGGGTTTGCTCCAACTCCTTCCTCGATCACTGGATATTTTCCCAGAGATTCTAGCTGGAGCCATGTCGTGAGGACTGAAATGGTAGAACTCCGTGTAGGCCAGGAGCAGCCTCCCATCGTTCAATTCAATGATGTCCGCCTCGGAATTTCTCGGATTAGCGTTAGTAGCAGGGCAGACTATAGTTTCGAATACACCTTCAGATCCCATTACATTAGCAGCCAGATGAGGATATTATTAAGTTTTAAAAATATTCTTAACGATTTCTCATTTTTCCTCTAGCATAAGGGGATGAAGGATAAAGCCAGGTTCATTTTACTCAATATATCCTTCAACCTTTAAGAATAATTCGACAAATCAGGACCCCTCGCTTTGAAAAAACTTTAAAAGGATATCAAAGTTTACATTTAAGCTAAATGTTTTTCGATAATTCCATGATTTTACTCAAGTAATCCTTCACATTTTCCTCAACAGCTCGGGCTTCAAGGTAAGAAATATCGATGCTTTCCTTCTGCGCAGCGTAAATTAAGACGGCTCTTTCGAAATCCGAAACTGAAGACCAAAACTTGGCCGCTGCTAAAGCATATATTATGGCTTCTTCTGGCGGAACCATGTAAACCCGATAATCGTTTACCCTTATCCTCATCGGGGGCTTAGGCTTATCGTAGATCGTTCCAACTATGTCAAGCGCTTTATCAACTAGACTCGAAAGCGTTGATACATAAACTCTTCCGGACTCTGTATATCCAACTGATTTTAAAAACTTCTTTAATAAATCCGCGGCATTCGGCTTTCCCTCAACTATAACGTCGACGTCTAAAGTCCTGTATCCACCACCACTGTAGAATTCTGCGGCAAAGCCCCTGGAAATCGTTATTCTCCCCAAGCCACGCTCCTCCATAAAAGTGTTGATGAAGGCTGTTAACATGAGGAACCTTGTAGTACTATCTCTAATGGGTGATAGTTTATCGATAAACGAAGCAAACTCCTTCCTGAACTCTGAAACTATATCCTCACTAGGATTTCCCCGTTGCTGCGTCGTATCATACCCACCTCCTCCATAAATTTCCAGTTCAGCCTGCATGCTTCGGCAAGCCTACGGAGCTCCTCCTCACTCCTCACCCTTCCACGCTTCCTTTGAAGATACTGCTCCCCATACTCTTCTCTAAGCTTGAATATCGTCATCATGGCTCTAGCTCTGGATATAGTTTTCCCTTTCAGCTCTTCCTCCATCTCTTCCATCGTCTTTTCCATGATACTATTTAAAAACAAGAAGTTTTTATTAAGCATTTTTCAACAATTTTCGTCGCACGCGCTAATAGTATTTAGACATTTCTATGTCCTCAATGTTTTCATAGGCTCGAAGAAAGGAGCTTAAGAACTAACGTTAATACTTCCTCTGAATCCTTCAAAGCTTTCTCAGCATCAGACCTGGCATATAGTTCTTCTGGAGGCATACCTGTTTCCTCATCACCGTAAAGCGCCGGTTCTCGTTCCCTTCTTAGAATCCTGGATACGGAGGCCAACTCATCCGTATGATCTTGAAACCATTTAGGAAAAACGTTTTTCTCTCTTCTCAGTATTGGTCCCACATCGTGCCATTTAGGCGGCTCTATTCCAACTAGTCTAAGTGCTGCCTTCAGAGCTAGTTCAACAGCTTCTTGGCACTGCCTTATCACATAGGGGTAGTTGCCTGACTCCAAGGCTTCCCTCGCATGCTTCAGCCTCTCTTCAGCCTGCTTGATATTCGATCTAGCAAGTTCAATATTATTCAATGATGATCTCCTCGCCTGGCTTCAAGTCTTTTTTCAGCCTCCAATACCACTTATTACCAATCCACACCCTTTCAGCGCCAAGCTCCTTCAGCTTCTTTGAAAGCTTTATGAGTATTGATTCGAAAAACTCATTCTTATCATAAACTATAACAGCGTCCTCAACCATGTCAAGGTATAAAGGCAGAATTTTTTGAGCCTCCTCAGGTGTTTTTATAATGGGAGATAGCGCCGCATAGTATCCCAAGGCATGCAGATCCTCCAGGTCTTTAGCCAAGGAGTCCTCAATTGCATCGAAAATTTTATTTCTGTCAAATCTGGATCCGGGTAAGCCCTCAACCACCATCAATAAGTCAAGGTCGCTGCTTCGCTTCGCCTCTCCTCTAGCAACACTCCCATAAACAATAAACGATACTAATCTATCTCCGAACATGGATAAAAGTACTTTAAGTAGCCTTGTAACAAGACCTCTATAGGGCTCTGCAATATCCTCAATGCTCTTCATGACCTTGCTATCACCAATATCATTAACCATCACGACGAAGATTTATAACTCTTCCTTCCCTAAGGGCGCGTGTGTGTCTATATTTAGCTTTTCGATTTCTTCTTTTAATTCTTTACTTATCCTGATAGACATTTTTTCTATATTTAAGCTTTCCATCAGCGCTTTTTGGGTAAATTAGGAAATCGGTGTGTTAGACCTATTTGGAGAGATTCAGAACATTTTATAAGCTTCTGAGCTACTCCGCTACTCTGACCTGGAAGCCTCGAGCCCTATGAGTGCACTAGCGTACCGGAGCCATCTTCGGAATATCCAGAAATAGCAACGGTATCAAAAAGCACCTTATGACCCGTGGCGCCCTCTCCACGCCTAAAGGTTGGGCCTCCAGCTTTTCTTCCCGTTACTCTTAGCGCGCTAGGCAATGTGCTTCCTCCAACAACGAAGGTCACTGGGGGAAAGGCAAGCGTGTAAACTTGGCGACTACGTAGGCCAATATCATGATTAGCGCGCGCTAAAAAATTTATGTTGAAAAAGCATCATAAACTGAGGCGCACCACGCTTAATAAGGTTCTGTTATATTTTCAAGCGCATCCCATAATAATAGTAACTTGAGTTTAACTTACATATTTAATGAAAAGCTTTACTAGATCATGATTCTTCGCCGTAATAGTATAGTTTAGTTTCACCTGTCTTGAAAACCTCAAAGAACTCAGTCGCCTCTTTTGCAACCAGCCTGTTTTTAATAATTTCATATACATCGCTTTTCCTTGGAAGACGTATTCGCTTCTCACCTGGTTTAACAGCATGAATGCAGACGAAGTTTCTACCCGCATACAATACATCGTCAGAGTAGCTATATATGTGGACTCCAGCATATTTTGCGATTGAGCGGAGTACATTCGACGGCACGTTCGGAGCACCTATGTAGATTGATTTCCATTCGCTGAACTCTTTAACAGCCATTCCCGGCACGCACATACCCCTACTATAGACAATGGTTCCGAGAACCACCGCATTCGGATCCTCGACATACGGTATTGGCCCCACATGGAGATCTGTTCCGAAAATCGTGTCAGCCGGTAAATCCCTAGTTATGGGATGGTTGAAACCAGTGATCAACATGGTTACACCCCACTCTGTCAAGTCTAGGCTAAACTTTATCCCAGTAATATCTTCCATGTTCTCTGCCGAAACGTCACGGTTTATCAGACCTGAAGCATACATCCAAACAGATGTCTTCCCATCTCTACGCGTTACCTTCTTTATCAGGTCGCGTTGCACATCATCCAGATGAAACGTATTCAGGAATATGTAACACTTGTATTGACTAGGCATTTTATCCAGGTCGTTCAATAGATAAATATCATAGGGTGTTCCCATTCTTGATAGGCCTAGATGCCTCTGCCAGTAGACGAGGGGCCAGTCAAGATTCTTAACCATCTTCTCGTAGATGAAGCTCTTTTCATCTATGATAAGAGCCACCTCGCTGGCTGGGGACCTGTTCAACCCTAGGCTCTTCTCTCCCGCTTTCATGAAGCGGGATATAGTGGTCATGACTTCCTCATCCCGGTAGTAGCCTCCATACCATATTCCGCATGACCTCGTTAAAACATGGCCAAAGGTTCGAGTCAGTAAGGACACTGTTTCCTCCGTGTTTTTCGCCCTGCCGTACTTCGAATCAGACGGTGAGAGATGCGTACGAGTATCATCTTCAATAAAATATAGTTTTCCATGGAGCTTTATTGATTCCGTTATCGACATTACTGCTGAGTCACCTCCTATTCCGCGGAACCCGTAGCTGTAGGGGCTTGCAATAAAGTCCACGTAAGACGAGGCCAGCACCTTGCTTAGAGCCAAGTGTCCAGATCTTTGATAAGCAGAATACGCCATGTTTCTACCCTGATCGAAGAACCAGTTAGACCAGGATAATTCCATCAAGTATCCGTAGAATACGCCTGCAAGCATCTCAAAGTTACTAGCTTCTTTAATAGTCTTACAGAGATGGGTGATATCGTTGGCAGTAATGTCTGACAGAAACTCGAAGTAATCTATGACTTTTCTCCCCTTTGAAGGATCTCTAAAGTGATAGAGATCAGCGTTTACCTGTTCTTCGGGCGATGGGACTTCAACATTGTTGAAATGTATGTAAGGATCGTTCCAAGCTTTCCTGAGAGCCTCCAAGCTTCCATACTTTGTGATCAGCCAAGCTCTAAAAGCATCTCTCATAACTTCACTGTAGTCCGTAGCATAACCCTCCATAGCGCTTTCCTTTACCCACTCACCCGCATGGCCCGCGCAAGGATGGATTCCAATAACCCTTAAACCCGGGTCCGTAGTTCTCAGATGATGTATGAGAGAAGTTAAAAAGCTCGAGCAGTCTTGGAGCCATTTTCCTGAAGCGTATGATTGGGTTTCGGCTCTCCCATCACTGTAAATTTCCAGTTCTCTAGGGTTCCTCTGGCGCCACCAAAAGTTTTCGGGGCCCAGCATCTCTAAACCCACCCTTAAAAGCACATAAGCGTTTGAATCCACTTCTAACAATCTTTCAATCTGCTTATCAAGTTTTGAGAAATCATATTCATAGCCTTCCTTTTGAGGACTGAACGAGACTGCTAATGCTTTCTTACTATCCTTAGCATTTGTCACAAGGCCTTCTCCTTTCCATAGGTTGACAAAATCCCCAATGTTCACTCCGAAAGTGTAAAGATGAACACCTGCTTTGGCAAAATCCTTAACAGACTCCTTTTCAACCCAGTCGCCTTCCGTAGGAGGAGGATGAATCCAGCGAAGCATTGGGAAAACAGGCTTATCATCTATGAAAAGGGCTGGTCCGCCTTTTAAAACCCTCACTTCAGCCTTAACCATAAGGCACACCGACAGATATTCCGTATTTATTTTATTTAAGATTTACGCAACAGTTCATGAAAAGTAAAAATCTAAGTCAGCAGCTTAATGTGCATGCAATTCTTATCGCGATTAAAGGACACTATGACGCTAACTAAGAAGCTTAAACACTAATGTTAACACTTTCTCGCATCTTTCAAAGCCTTTTCAATCTTCCTGGTAACCATCTGGAAGCCGGATGGTTTTTAGACTACAAGTTGTGCAGCATCTGAACAGTTTTCTCCACCAGCATCTCGCCCGTTCCTTTCTCCACATAGCTGTGGAAACCCGTCCATGTCTGATAGCCGCCGAGCTCGTAAGCCTGCTTATCCGGAATGTAGCCTATCCAATCATTAGCAAGCTGTATTATGAATGTGTAGCGGAAGGGGGAAAGGCGTTTCATGATGATTCCAAGCTTCGTAAACAGTTCTCCAGGGACTCCTACCAAAGCTATGTCTCCGAGAAGAATTGTTTGCAGCCATGATCTGCGTGTCTCTCCCTGATGTGTAGACAGTTCCCTCCGCATTCTCCGGAATACTTCTATTACTGGTTCAGGATTATCAACCCTCTTTTTGCAATAGTATGACACGGCTTTCTCCTCCTTCTCCTCGTCAAACCTTCTAACGTGATACTCGAACTCCTTCTTCACTGACACTATGCGTTGAACTGTTCTGGGCTGAGACTGAAGCATGGCTTCCCTGATAGCATTCTTTATTCTCAGGATCATCTCGTCCGTCGGCAAAACAAGGTTGTGCGTCGAGCCTGAGGCTCCAGGGAGGAACAGAAAATTCCCGCCAGCCTCCTCCTCAAGTTCTTGAGCAGCCAGACCATAGAATCCTGGGGAAACAGCTCCAGGATTTATCGAGCCAATGTTGTGGGTAGAATGGTTGAAAACAACAGCCTCTGGGTTTCCATCCTCCTTTTTAAAAAGAATAACCGGAAGATCTGGGTCGAAAGGGCCTGTGGGCCTTAACGCGTCGTCCCTAGGCCCAACCCAATATATCGTATTGTCTGAAAGGAGGAGGCGACTATTCTGGCCGACGGTTGATTCGATCCCAAGCCAAAAACTCATCCCAACGCTTTTCAAACTATGAGTGGCTGAGTCGACAGCCTTTAAAACCGCCTGCTTAACGTTCTTAACAAACAGCTCGTCTCTCCCGTATGCGTGTATAGTCACGGTTGACGGTGCATGATGAGTATGGGTGGCGGTTATGAGAATATTTTCAAACGGGATTCCGAATTTCTCCTCAATCTCTCGGCAAAGCTCGTCGCATAAATCTCTCTGAAGCGCCAGCACGTCGCATGAAACGATGCAAACCCTATCGTCTTTTTCAATTATTAACGCGGAAGCCCTTATGCTTCCATCCCTGTCGGAGGCAAGCCTAGGATGTATCCCGCCAGCGATAACCATCGATTCGTCACATGCTATCTCTGCCGAGGAGGAACCGGTTTTCAAACCCTCTGAAACCATAACTCTTCTTCCTCTCTTGCGAGACCCGCGTAAAAGTTTTACGCTTGCATCAAGATAGTGAGAGTCCGCAAACGTTTTTAATTCGTCGAGCATTTGAAAAGGCACTGAGAATGGGAAAACCAGTGGTGCACGTGATAAGCCAGTCGCACATCGATGTCGCATGGCTCTGGCCATACTACCCTGAAACAATCTACGACTGTGTTAAGCTGACTTTCATCAGGGCGATTGACAATCTTAAAATGCATGAAGATTATACTTTCGCGCAGAGCCAAGCAGCCCTGTACAAGGCTGCTGAAGAATTCTTGCCGGAACTGTTTTCCGAAATAGTTAGGCATGTTAAGGAGGGACGTTGGGATGTCGTGGGCGGCGCATACGTCGAGTTTGAAGGCGGCGAGCCTTGTGGAGAATCTCTAGTCAGACAGTATCTCTTTGGACAGAGGTATTTCACGCGAAGGTTTGGGACTAAGGTTAGGGTTGGATGGTTACCTGACAGCTGGACTATCCCGTGGCAGCTTCCGCAGATACTTAGGAAAAGCGGCATAAAATACCTGGTTTTCTACAGGGGGAGCATAGGGGAGGATTTATTCTGGTGGGAGGCTCCTGATGGTTCACAAATCCTAGCGTGTAGGCCTCTAAAGGGGTCGTTCGCATATAGACCGTTTCCGGAAATCCGGGAACTGGTTGATGAAACACGGAGAAGATATGGTGTTGAAAATATTCCGATGATTGTTGGAAGCGGCGACCATGGTGGAGGACCGACCTATCAGGAGATACGGAACATCCGGGAGGTTAAAGATGCTTTGAAGCCGGAGATAGAGATCCGTTTTAGCACGCCCCATCAGTTCTTCGAATCCTTGTCGAAGGAGGCTAGCGGCCTCCCGGTTTTAAAGAGAGAATTAGACTGGGAGCTTGCAGGAGATCTAACTAATTGCGCCAGGTTGAAGGAGGGGAATCGCTTAAGCGAGGTTAAACTTCTGGCTGCGGAGAAATTCTCTTCGATTGCGATGCTCCTCGCGGGAATGAAATATCCACAGTCTGAGTTGAACTCCGCCTGGGAGAAGGTTCTGTTCAACCAGTTTCACGACATAATCGGAGGAAGCGTCATTCCATCGGTTCAGGCAGAAGCTGGCAAGGCCTATGAAGCTGTTTTAAGAACAGCTGGAGAAGTCTTGGAGAAAGCCCTACGGGAAATCTCCTCTCTCATAGACACCAGTGACAGTGAGCTCAGCATCATAGTGTTCAACAGCCTGTCCTGGAGCAGAACCGATATAGTTGAAACGGAGCTCAATCTTCCAGAAGGCTGGAAGAACGTTAGGCTTGAAGATCCTGATGGAGCAACTGTCCCGATTCAAACAACAGAATGTTGCGATGAGAAGGGGGAAAGATGTTTAAAGATTATTTTCATAGCTGAAAACGTTCCGCCATTAGGATACAAGGTTTACAGAGTAGTCCCCGCCAATGGGAACGTTTATGAAACAAGCCCTGTTAAAGCATCAGGCAACGAATTGGAAAACCGCTTCTTCAGGATCAGGGTATGCGGAACAACAGGAGACTTGGAAAGCGTTTTTGACAGGGAGAACCTTAGGGAATTGCTTGAGAAAAACAATCATGGTAATGTCCTCAAGTTGATTGAAGACCCGGGGGACTCTGAGGGCAGGCTTACTCCAGGGGTAGACAGGTCGAACAGGTTTACAGGAATAGCAAGGAAGATTGAATCCAAGGGAAGCATTAGGGTTGCGGAGAATGGGCCTGTGAGGGCTAAGTTAACCGTTAAAAAAGCCTATGGTAACTCAACATACGTACAGGAGGTTGCTGCTTATTCAAGAATCAGACGCATAGATTTCAGGCTTACAGTAGACTGGAACGAGGTTCACACCGCTCTTAAAGTAGAGTTTCCCCTAAACATAACTAGCCCACTGCTGAACGTGGGGATACCGTATGGCAGTGCAACGAGGATTCCGAATGGGGAGGAACAGCCGTTTCAACAATGGATCGACATGTCTGAAGCCGACGGTAGTTACGGTGTTGCTCTTCTAAGCGATGCAAAGTACGGGTATGATTCAGAGCATAATGTTTTACGCTTAACCCTGCTCAGGAGCCCGACTGAACCATCATACAACACGGATAACGGGAGGCATGTGGTAAAGTATGCTCTCTACCCGCATGTGGGAGAGTGGAAGACGAGTAGCGTTGTGCAAAAAAGCTACGAGTTTAGCAACCCTTTACTGCTCCGCTTGGAAAGAAAGCATGGCGGGGTTTTAAGTAAAACCGGCTCCTTCATCAGCGTGAAGCCTGAGAGTGCGATTATCGAATGCGTTAAGAAGGCGGAGGACGGTGAAAGCCTAGTATTAAGACTCTTCCAGCATACTGGGGTGAGAAACAGTTGCGAAATCCTGTTAAACCTTGACAAGACGTTGAAAAAAGCTTTTAAGACGAATCTTCTTGAAGACGAGGTTCTTGAGGAAGTAGGGGTTTACGCGAACGGGTTGAAGCTCTCTTTAAACCCTTACGAAATATGCACGTTGAAAATAGTTTTAGAGTGAAGCATGTTATGATTTTGAAGAATTGTCACCTACCTAGTATGGAAGCATCCACATGGCCTTTAGTCCTATAGTAAGAGTAGTTAAGACTGCTGTCGCTGAGCCGTATCCTATGAAGACGCCGGCGTAGAAAGGCCACTTATACTTGTCAACATTCTCTTTCCCAAATCTTGAGCACACAATTCTGTAAACAACATAGCCGATTAGCGAAGTTATAGCGTATGGAGGTAAACTGCTTGCCCCAACCACAAATGCTACTGGCGAGAAAGGCAGACGTGTCACTTTGGCGATTACATATAACAATACTATAACAATAAAGGATACTTCGAGAAGAGGAGGAGCACCAGGGTTTATTATGGTTGACTTCAGAGTCATTGCCGAACGGCTAATCCATAGAGCACTTTGAATAACACCTATAGGCCAAGTCATTGCAGCCCAAGGATAGATCTGAGAAGGTATTGGACTGAAAGACCATATCACGTTAGTATATATAAAGCTCATAATCAGGGAGAGAGGAACAGCTACAATAGCAACTGCTTTTATCACGTCTTTAATAGAAAGACCTACATACCTCGCTGCGTAGAACGAATCAACCCATGATTCTGCCGCAGGATAAAGGCCTACGGTTGAGGGAAGGGGGAGGAACCAGGCGCCTACTCCTACGTTACTGTAGGCAGGCGTATTGTTAGCAGTCATAGTTGCCACAAATACTATTTCTCTCATTGGCAAATTTGCGACTGGATATCCAACTTCACCCAGAGCCCTAGCGTTTATTAATGATGCAATGAAGGGCCAAAGCATTATTAAAAAAGCTAGTGGTAATATTGGGAATTCCGGAAGAAGCCAGTGGGTCAGTAAAACCCATATAGAGGAGCATACAATATAAATTAGTAGAAGGTAATAAAAAGACGAACCTCTTTTGCCTCCAATTCGCTTGAGCGAAGATAACGCCTTCGCTATAGACTTTCTGGCATCTATCAGTTGTATTACTGCAATAGCGATGGAGAAACCTACCATGACGCTCGCCCAAGTGTGTAGGAAGGAACGCTGATATGTCAAAGTTATATTGAAGCCTGACTGCCACTCAGGTAGGAAGTCCCTCCTAAAATATGAAATGCCAATTATATTACCAATAATCCATATTGCAATAGACCCAATAGCCATATATACTATTGACTTTCCAGGTATTATAAACCCGTTGAAGAACGTAAACGGGTCGGTAGCAATGCCAATAAGGGCTCCTGGCAAGTAACGTTCAAGCGGAGAAGTGAAGTCTGCGAAAGGCACTGGAATACCGCCCGTTGGAACTCCTAGCAGGGGTCCAAGTATATACGGGCCGTAAACAAACAACGAATACAAGAACGTAATGATGAACCCCATTAGCATGAATCTCGTTCTTTCAGGTTCCCTTTCGCCGAGAGTTATGGCCGTTTCCGCTGAGGCTTTAGATAGAGGAAATGCAAGCTTCTCTTCAACCACATACGTCTGGTATGCAATGTAGCCTAGGATAAGCTGTATAGGCAAATATAATACGACTGACGTAAGAATAGCTATGGCAATAGGCACCATCCAATCCGGATGTAGCAGCGTCCTTATAACCTGATTGCGGATAAGCGGGTTCTCTGGCACCCACCAAGAAGGGATAAACTCTGCAATTCTGAACATACGAGCCTCTGGGCTACCGGCAAAATAGGCCCTGTTTACGAATGTTGTAAAAAAAGTCACGTATGCTGCTACTGCGATTCCAGAGTTTATGAGGACTATTTCCTGCGGAGTAAGCGGGTTCTTCCCAAAATATTTAGTGATGAAAATGAAAAGCAAAATCGTAGTAAACCCGAGACCGCCAACCGTACCACCTACTAATTGCATCCATATTGTAACTGGCATCAGTATTGTAGCTGCGAAAGCGATAGCAAGCATAGAGCGAAATGTGAGCCCTGGCTTTTCTTTCTCTGTATTCTCCTGCGTAATCATCTGAACATGTCCTCCCCAAGATTTAGAAATCTGTCCTTATCATCCTTATTTAATGATTTCCAGAGCAACATTGTCTTTCTAACCATGTCTACAACCCTTAAATGACTGCCTATCCAGAGAACTCTTGGTCCGGAAAGAAGATTTGCGATCAGTATGACTGCATAGCGGTTTTTAACACGAGATATTTTGAAAATCATTTCTTCTGTAAGACCACTCTCATATGGTCTTAATCTAATTATGGCCCTACTTAGGTAAACGGTTTCTCCGTCTACAATCTTTTTCTCGTATCCAATTTTTTCAACCATAAAGCTTGTTGCTTCGCTTCCATATGATTCCAAGTATTGAGTAATGAAGCCCACCATACCCCGGGCCTCTTTTTCATCTTCTAAAGATATGGGGAGAGGTATTTCCCAAGCGTTATCCTTGGGACGTGTCGGAGGCCGCCATGTTCGCTCAAGAGAAGGGGTCACAACTTTGGAAACTGCACGAAGCGGGTAGACGGAGGACGATAAGGTAATTAATATTGAGAGCATAATTACCATGATAACAGAAGAAGATGCAAAGTTTGCGAATACGCTTGAAAGATTACCAAGCACACAGCTAAGAATATAACCTAATGGAGCACTTATGAATGCATACGCTATGAATTCTCCCATGAACATTCCAACTACGTTCATCGGATTTAAACCCACAACAGAATACGTGTAGATCTCTTTTATTCTTTCATACACCACACCGGTCATTGTCGACAAGAGTACTAGTGCACATATAATTATTGGGATAAGAGAGAATTCCCACCTCGATACATCAAATATTCTCTCAGAAGTATACCTAAAACTTGTGTTTAAACCTACGTCTTCAACGACGAAGACGTAATGAGAAGTTAAACCAAGATATTTCGTGATCTCTTCCGCAATCTCACGAACAGGAGTTGATTTGTCACAACTGACAGCTACGGAATATGTTATTCCTCCCAAATCAATCGCAAGCCTATAAGGTATAAAGATTATGCCCCAATAGGCTCTCGGTTTTGGTGGTTGTACAACCAGCGGATCAAAAGGAGCAATTGGATTCCCATCAATATCCCTAATATTTTTCAATTGTTGCTGGCTTATTACACCAAGTACCTTTAACTCGATGCCATAGAAAACAACGGTTTCTCCAGGCACAATCCCCAATTCTTTCGCAATGTCCTCCGTAATGTAACAGACATATACGTCTTCGTCTGAAAACCATGTTTTTACAGCTGAAACACCATCATATTCTGGAAGCACAGCATCCTGGAGACGTAAAACGTTTCTCTCTTGCGGTGTGAAACCGAAGACACCGGCCACAAGTATTTGTTTTCCTAACTTATTGTAAACATAACTTCCTCCGCTACTCGCAGGTATGAATCCTCTTGGAGAAATAACAGCACGATTTCCAGTTAAACTTCTAGTAACAGAGCTTATCACTGGGTTTATGGGCATGAAGAAATCAGTACCAGTAATAAGTATCCCTTGATATCTCGCCTCGAATCCAGAGGTCTCAATAGGAATTCTTATTATTGTTTGAATGGGACTGATGGAAACAAAACTCGCAGTAGCAAAAGTTATAATTGTCAGGCTGGAGATAACAATGATAGTGCGCAATCTCCTTTTCCGCATGTTTTCAACAGCTAACAGGAAAGATATCATAACCGATCCCATAGTGTCTACTTGAATAAATGGCATGCCTATGAGTCTCTTCCTCACTTCTCTAATTATTCCTGCGATTTCATTCCACATGAAAATAAGGATTAGGAGAACTAAGGATAAACAGATGAAACCTAGAGCAGAAACCATAGAGAAAGGTGTAGCTCTGAAACCTGGATGAATCAGAAACAGAATCATCATCAGTGAAGCTGAAATGACGATTATGGTAATAACTCTTTTACTTCCTTTTGCAGATAAGACTAATCGCTCAATCAGAGGGACAAAGGGTACGATTATAATGAAGAAGAATACGGCCGTGAGCGACGAGTCCATAAGGATGTTCTTAGCCTCATAATAAGCTAGTTGAATATAATACCATGATTTTAAGAGATTAATATAGTATTCCCCATACCTATTCTCAGCCTTCGATTTGTAAGCGGACTCCAATTCTCTGCGTGCCTTATCATAAAGCTCAAGAATGTAAGCTCCTCTGCCGCCTTCCGTCAGCCGGGCTTCAGTAAAAACGCTAATCCTAGTTTCAACTAAATTCAGAAAATCGTTCACAAAATACAAAGGAGTTGGAACAATATTTATATATTTTTCTGAAACCGTAATTCCCATCCCATTATTAGTCAATAAGCCTAAGACATTTTGCCCCGTCATGAAAAGTATTTTTATTGTGCTGTATCGGGGCACGAAAACCATAGCTTCATAACCAGAGACGGGATCTCCGAGCCTAATAATCTCTCCACTTTCAAAGGAGGGGGGAGCTGAAACTATTATACTAAACTGATTCAACTCAACATCATTCACATCAAGGACCTTAACATAAGATCCCATTTTCGGTGTTAGAAGAGTCCTTGGGTCGAACAGATCGTGTAATGCAACCGCACTTGCTTTAAACATGGCGAGATTTACAACCTTGTCTCCAGACCCGTCTATAAGAGGATCATCGGAAGTATAGAACCTAAAACCATGAGGCCAAAGATAAGTGCCATATACACCCATGTCAGGCGCATATTCAATTTCCCCGGTAGTCCTATTTATAAGATATGGTAGCATCTCGTATTCAGCCTGAGCAGCAGCCCAGCCTAAGCTTGGCAACATACCTTTCGAAATAAAAGTCCCATCGTCAGTATTTGCAAACACTAACCATTGATGGCCATATAGGTCAGGCCTATTCAGTATCCTTATAGAAATAAGAATGTCGCTTTCCTTTCCAGCCATACGTGTCCAGTTATACTCGTACCAATTCTTCGTTATATTCCATAATCCAACACGACCATGGACAACGACGTAGCCAATTCCAGCATCATCTTTATGCTTATGGGTGAAGAAAACACCTACCCATTGACCTCCGCTGATTGCTACTTTGTTAAAGTCAAACCATTTCGTATCGTTCAATATGGCATTTATCAATGCAAAAGAGAATTCAACCTGAGGAATAACATTTTCAAACTTTATTTTCTCGAATAGATTTAGAGGAGTGTTATAAGTCAGTCTAGTCGAGAGAGCAGTGGTAAAGCAGATTCCCCATATTCCTGTTCTTGCGAATATTTCTGCTTCGTAGGTTAAAGTACTTGGAATATACTGGCCCATACTAAGTTGACTGGCCCACAGCCCGTACGCCCTGTAAGCTGTACGAGAGGAGTTAGCTGGTAAAACATCACGTTTCAGGCTGTAAGTATTCGTTGTAGGGCTGTAGTTACCATATCTTCCTCCTGTGAAAAGAAACCTCGTGAGGTCCTTATCGTAACTATACCAATCGAACCATGGGCCACCTAGACCATAGAATGTGCCGTAACCAGCTATTGCAACTGCATCAGAGTCGGATGCAAAGTCTAGACTAATAGCCATTTTTATCGCATATGGGGCTAAAGCCTTGTTTTCAGTAGTACCTATGTGACTATAATGCCATATGAACGTCATAGGAGTTCCATCCTCACCCTTCACTTCTTCCTTAGCATGCCATATAAAATCTCTTCCTCCAGCCATTCCTTGAGCGTTTCCAGAAAAAGCTATGAACCAAACTGGTCTTTTCGGTGAGTTCTCCTTTAAAAGGCGAGCCAATTCAAGAAGAGAAGCGATTCCAATAGCTTCCTCTGCCCCAGGTGACAAGGCTGGAACCACTGATGCAGAGTCGTAGTGTGCCATGATGGCAACAGTATTCTCCATCTCATTCGGGTCTGTCCCGTTCAGCACTGCAACAATGTTCTCAGCCTTCGCACGTATCCACTTCATGTTCACATTCACCTTCAAGTTCACACGGTCTCTAGAAAGAGCAAGATTTCTAAGATAAATACCGTCATCTCTAGAAACGTAAACCCTTGGAAACTTCATAGGAATATCCAGATTTTTTAGGTCGCATTCGCTTCGTATGGTATCGCTCGGAGCGATGAAGATAACGACTTCAGCTCCAAGTCTCATTAGGTTTAGCCAGTTATATCCCGAGTTGAACTCCATGAGAGCAATGCTCCCGCTTATTTCTTCCCTAATTGAATTTAGCTCTTCGATTGTTCCAGTTCCGCAATACACTAAACGACCAGTATAGTTTCCAAATGAAGCCTGTACGTTATTTGGAAGCAAGGCATACGCTGCTATGACTTTAATCGTACCATTATCTAGATAAACAGATATGCTTGAACCATGGTCAAAAGGTATTGGAAGTTCATATTCCTCGATCCAAGTTTTTAACCCCAGCTGTTTGAAGTAGTCAAAAATATATTTTGAAGCTTCTTCACATCCCGGATATCCCGTATACCTGTTTAGGGAAGACAGATATTTTAGATGACTAACTATATTACTAAAATTTATACTTGGCAACGCAGATAATCTTGTTCCGACAAATTCCTTTTCTTGAACAACTTGATTAGCTTGGCGCAGCGGTATATGGAAGACTATAATAGTAGAAGAAATTAATAATAAACTAATAAAGAACAGGGAGAAGAAAGAATAAAAAAAATTCAAGCGAGCGAGTTCACCTTCCGGTTAGGAAGCATGTTATGACTCTGATCGGGTAGAAGCCGAAGTAACCGCCTATAAATAGGCCAAGCGCTATAGGCAGCCCCTTCTCCTCCCATGCCTTTGCTCCAGCTATTTTCAAAACGAGAAGCTTGATTACGTAGGCAATTATACCTGTACCTAGACCGTAGAAAGTGACTGAAAAGAGAGGCATGCCCAGGGGGTTGAGCGGAAAGCCAGGGATCCTCATTCTAGCTAAGCCAAGCCCAATCGCAACCAGTACTCCGATAATAGTCCATGCTACCCTTCCCATGGAAAGAGGTGTTAATCCACTTCTAAGAGCAGCTGCAGTCTCTGTGTTCCCCATCCAAGCAAATTGTCCGCCTGTCCACCAGTCTGCGAGGAACGTTTTTGCCCCGAACTGCGCAACATTCATAGAGAGGAATAGGACAGTCAGGAAGATCACCAAAATGGCTACGGGTAATCCGACTATTACCACGTCCCTATAGTCGGTCCCGGTTTCCTCAGCGAGCTTCAGGGATTCGACGGAGGCTATTGCCGGAGTCCATACGCCATACCAACTTGTGGTAGCAAGAAAACCGGTAGTTACGTAGATGGATCTTGCAACGTCTGGGCTTACGGGAGCACCAGTGGCACGTGCCATCTGCACGACTGGAATAGGATATAATGGATTATTCAGGACAGAGCCCTGCCAGCAACACCATGCATTTGGGTATCCTGGCCACGCTTCCCCTCTCACCCTCACAAGAACAAACATTGTGAATGAGAGCAGTGCTATTGTTACTATAGACGAGAAAATGTCAACTCCGCTTGCCGCAAGGAACCCGATCAAAATTATTGCTGTAGTTACAATCAGCATCCATAGGATCCTATAGGAGAATGGTTTCTCGTCGCCAGTTCCCTTTATGGCGTGTCTAACAGACTCTATCAACGGTTTTCTAGCAATCCATAATGATAAGAGGCCTATACCTATATATGAACCTATGTCTAGAAGCGCTTCAGGCACGAAAATGTCGACCGAATTGGCTAGACCGTACAGTCCCCACTCTCCAGCACCCGGCTGTGCTTTAACTAGTCCTGTTGACACCTGGATCGCAGGCCATATGATGTAGCCAAGCACACCGAATATTACTCCTGTTAACAGGATGTCCAGCGGAAACAACATGTAGAGACCTATTCCCAGGGTATCGATTTCCCAGGATATGACTGCATTTGTGAAAGGCGAGGGAAGTTTACCGGGAATATTTACGTAAGGTTCTAACGGTGGCGTCGGACGGCTCAAGCCTATAGTCTCGAACAAGCCAAAGCCCTGCCAGCTATAAATGAACATATAAACGAATCCGATTAAGAAAGCTGCCCAGAACAGCTTCGCCTTAAGTATCTTCGGCAATCCTCCTTCTCTCTCAGTTGTTGTAGAATTCTCCACCACGAAGGATGCTGGCGTCACCAACGGATATGGAAGCTTCTCAACCTCTAGGAACGGTTTTCTTAGTAAGAGACCGATCGAGTAGCTTAAAATGTAGGTGGCTGCAATAATGATTGTCCACAGGAGGATGCTTGGAAAGAATTCAGATAGCCCGATACCACCATTCCAAAGGACGTCCACGCCCAGCGCCTTAGGTAGCCAAAACTCCGGCACAACTTCCCAAACACCAGGATAATCCCCTGTTTTTAAAGGTGCTAGACGCAATGAAAAATTCGTCATTCCCAGTGCCCAAGGTACTGGAATAGCTGCAGCCAATATGGAGAATATTACGGTCAGCTCCTGGGGTGAAAATGCTTTGCTTAATGATTTCCTAGTAATAAGGGCTGTTATGGTGGCTATGAATGTCAGGAACACCAAGTGCATAGCCATGGGAGAAAGCCTTCTGTATACAAACCTAGCTGACTGGTATTGCATCCACCAGACTAACGGGATTGTGTAGAGAAGGGCTATGATTGTTGCAACAGCGATTGCTCTTACGGTTAACCCGCTTTTAAGCGTTTCTTTTGACATTTTACATCGGTATTATTCTCTCACAAGAAATATTTAAGCTTTATGACTAAAAAACTGAAACTTATCTCTGAAAAACATCATAAACTGAGGCGCACCCCCTTCTCAACCATGAGTAAACGTGGCTCTGAGAAAGCATCTGACATTGCTGCAAACTGAAAGGATTTCTCTGTAGTGCCTGCTCCGAAACAACCATCCTTGTCAAGCGAAACAAACGATATACGGTCTATTCTTCTACCAATTTTGAGAAGATGCTGCACTGTTTTTTCTGCAGCTTCGTCTGCGGGAATCCCCTGCTCCATGAAACCCACCACCATCCTTGAAACATTGTGAATCATTATGTTTTCCCCCAAGCCAGTTGCAGCTGCACCCCCAAAGCTATTCGCATAAAGCCCAGATCCTATTATTGGAGAATCGCCAACTCTTCCTACGAGTTTAAAAGCATAACCGCTGGTTGAGCATCCGGCAACAATATTCTTATTATCATCCATGGCTACACAACCGATTGTGTCATGATTGTAATGTCCTTCAGCAGCCATTTTCAACCAGAATTCGATCGTCCCTTCCTTTTGGGGGGTGGAGACGGCGGTTTTCAACCGTCTCTCCCATTCCATCCTTGCTTCAGGCTGAAGATCAACCTTCTCCACGTATAAGCCGAAGATCTTAGCCAGCTTGGTTGCACCCTCTCCCACAATCATGACGTGTGGAGTTTTCTCCATGACTTTTCTAGCAAGGGATATCGGGTTCTGAACATTTCTCACCGCTGCGACTGAGCCTGCTCTAAGGGTTGAGCCCTCCATTATTGCAGCATCCAGTTCAACGAATCCAGCAATATTAGGATACCCGCCTAGCCCCACCGACCTGTTTGAGAAATCATTCTCTATTTCCCTTATGGATGCTTCAACAGCATCTAACGCGGATCCACCGTTTCTGAGGATTCTCCATCCGGCTTCAACCGCCTTCAATCCAAAGGACCATGTTGCTATTATCGCTTTCATAGTCTTCTAGAAAATAAGATGGGTTTTAAGCTTTAACCAATAACTGTTTCGCTAGACTCAGCTGGCCGATGCTTTGAAAAACTTATCAACTACTGGTCAGGCTTCTTGAAGAGGATTGGCGCATTTAAAATTGGGAGTGATTGTCGGCTTAAAACCAAAGACGGAGGAAGAGTTTAAAAAACTGAATGAGTACGGGTTTCCAACGGCGCAGGTCTCCTGCTGGACAATGGAGTATTTCAATGACGAGATGGCGATTATGCTGAAGAAGACCGCTGAAGAATACAATGTTGAGATAACAACCATATGGAGCGGGTTGCCAGGCACCCCTGTGTGGAACTTCGTTCAAGGACCTTTAACCATCGGGCTGGTTCCACTTGAAACAAGAGAGGCCAGGGTTAAGGCTTTGAAGAAAGCCTCAGACTTCACTAGGAGGGTTGGCGTTGGAAGCGTTACTACGCATGTTGGCTTCATACCGGAGAACCCGAACGATCCGCATTACATTACTCTGATCCCTGTTCTCAGAGAACTCGTAAGCTATATTGGCGGAAACGGCCAGGAATTCTGGTTTGAAACAGGCCAGGAAACCCCTGTTACACTGCTCAGAACAATTCAGGATGTTGGGCTTGACAACGTTGGAGTGAACTTCGACGCTGGAAACCTGATTCTTTACGGTAAGGCTAACCCTGTGGACGCTTTAGACGTTATCGGGAGGTATGTTAAGGGTGTTCACGCTAAGGACGGGGAGTACCCGAGAGACGGATATTCTCTCGGAGAGGAGAAGCCATTAGGAGAGGGAAAGGTGAACTATAAGATCCTCATTCCGAAGCTTGTTTCCATGGGTTACAGGGGTGCAATAACGATTGAGAGAGAGATATCTGGGCCTAAGCAGGTTGAAGACATTTTGAAGGCGAAGAGAATCATTGAGGATGTTCTGAAAACCTGTTGACTCTCTTGCTCCCGGAGGAAGAAGGAAAGACTTATAAGTTTCCCTGAGAAACACTTGGGAAAAATGGTGCTGTTCGGAAAAAAGAAGAATGAGAAGACTAGGGCTGAGAAAATAGCGGAAGCATTGCTGAATAAAATTGGGAAGGATAAGCTTGACGATGAGGCTACTAAGCTCTACTTTCAAGGTGTTCGAAACTTCGACGAGCAGATGGAGATACTGGCTAACAAGTACGAGATAAAAGTCGATTAACAGGAGCCAGCATCCTATTGCCATGCTTCCAAGTGTCAGTGCGCATTTAGCTACAATAGGTCTTTCAATAATGCTGAAAAAGGAGGATTCATCGGGTTTTTAACGATACGTTAAACTGTTCCGCCGGTAAACTTGTTATGCGCGTGCTAAAACCCTTAAATACTGAAAATTAGAGTAAAAACATTGAATGAAAGTCTCGCTAGTATTGAGAAAAGACATTGAAAGAATTGTTTCAATCAGAGAATTAATGGACGCCATGGAGGATGCTTTCCGGGCTAAGGCCACGGGTAGAGTGCAGATGCCGACTAAGGTTTACGTTTCCCTTCCAGATGGCGATTTCAGGACGATGATGGCCTACATTCCTGACCTTGAGATGGCTTGCGTCAAAGTGGTGAACGTGCATCCGAAGAACCCTGAGAAGCATGGTTTACCGACTGTTATGGCAACGATAATTCTTATAGAGCCGAACACGGGGAGGCCGCTGGCCATAATGGATGGTACCTACTTAACCAATATGAGGACTGGGGCGACTGGTGGAATAGCTGCGAAGTATCTTGCAAGGAAGAATTCGAAGATCGTTGGGATGGTTGGTGCAGGAGCTCAGGCCCGAACGCAGCTTCTAGCTTTAAACGAGGTTTTTAGGATAGAGGAAGTCAGAGTCTATGCTAGAACAAAGGCGGAATGCGAGAAATTCTCGAAGGATATGGAGCCTCTTGGCCTAAACATTCTGATCGATGAGAACATTGAAAAAACAGTGAGGGGTTGCGATATCCTCGTAACTACTACACCAGTAACCCAGCCCTTGGTTAAAAACGAGTGGGTGGAAAAGGGCATGCATATTAATGCTATAGGTGCAGATGCTCCCGGAAAGGAGGAGTTGGACCCCATGATTCTTAAAAGGGCGAAAGTCGTCGTAGACGACTATGAGCAGGCTTGCCACTACGGGGAGCTGAACGTTCCGGTTTCCAAAGGCATTTTCAAGCGTGAGCAAATACATGCGGAGTTGGGGGAAATCATAGTTGGAAGAAAAGCTGGGCGAATCAGTGATGATGAAATAACTGTGTTTGATTCTACTGGTTTGGCGATACAGGATCTGGCTGCAGCAGCCCTAGTCTATAGGAAAGCCAGAAAACTCGGCATCACAAGTGAAATCGACCTTCTCTAGATATTAATAAAAATTCGTAATATTGGTGCCAGAAATGGTTGTGAAAGTAGAAAAAACCTGGAAGGGAAAAGCTTATTTTAAAGCCTGCAGAAACGAAGACGGCGGTTTAAAGCGCGCGCTACGGTGGCTCCCCAAAGCATCAGGGACAGCAAAGAGAGCCGATACTTCCACCTGAAGGCGAGGGTTTTAAAGACACTCTCAACCTCACATGGATGAGCCTTAAGATAACGGGATATTTCAAGGTAAGGGACTGCTTTAACGTTTAAATACCGTTATGCCGATTTCCTTCTAAAATAGGAAAATTGGAGGGAACACGTATTTTATTGGGGTTGACTTAGGCACGCAGAGCATGAAGACGCTGCTTATTCGAAGTGCTTTAAAAATTTTTTGAAGAATGGTGCTAAACGATTATAACAATGATCTGCGAGCTATAAAAGCTCCCATGTTGATCTCCTTAAACCAGGGTCTAAAGTTATTCTGAAAAGCAATTTAAGCATTAGATCTCTTCCGATAAACCCTTCCCTGTTTGGGTTAGCGAGTCTATAGGGGTTCAGCTCCACGTTGTTCCAGTTATCAACACCTTCAACTATTTTGCTTAAACATCGATTTCTCCTCCTATCTGTTATTCCGACCTTCATCATCCTTGGAAAGTAAAAATAGCGTCTTCCCAGATGATACCCTACTCTTCTCAGCGGTATTTCGCTTTCCATCCTTCTACAGGTCTTCTCATCTAAAACTGTATACTCGGGATTTCCTGTGTCGAAATCGCTCCTAACCTTAATGCCTTTCTCAAACACGTCATCATCGCTCCAATCAATTCTTCCAAGATATATTTCAACGGTCGGATAGTAGTCGCTTTCGCTCAGGAAAGACCAGTTGCTTCGCTCCTCTATCAACGGCTCGCCAGTTATGACGTAGCACGGCTTCCCCATTTTCTCCTCCATCTCCCTCACTTCCCCGTCGGATGGCTCATACCTGTTTTTCGAATAGAAAACCACCTTCCTATCGCAAACGACTATTGACTGGGCTTTGGTCTCCCTGAACTTCTCCCTTATCCAGTCTCCATAAAGCTCATCCAGCTTTACCAATATCTGATTCGCAAGGCTGCTATACCTCTCATCATTCATAATCCTTCTATACTTATCCAAAGGTATGTCGAAAGGATCAATGCCCCTCAGGTACTCTTCTATTTCCTTTAACTCCTCCATGGGCTCAATAATAACTAAAAGCCCTATTGCTTAAATCCTTTTCCATACCAAACGCAATTTCATCAAGATCATGAGGGGAAAGGTTTTCTCAGCATAAATGTTCTAAATCTTCATGTTGAAGACTCACGATGAGCTTTGGAAGTGCGAAGTCTGCAAATCAATAATTAGGAGAGACCGGATAGAGGATGCGATATTTGCGGTAAAAAGGACGCGCGCTTAATCGCTTGCCCAGCCCGCTTGCAATACGGACAGCCCTCAGCAACTATGAGCGTGCGCTTATCCCGTTAGTTGCCAGTTTTTATCAAAAAATCCAGCAGCAAGATAGCCCTTCCATCCTTCTTCAATAAATGCATTATTGAAAACGACGTAATCCGGAAGCATTACCCATCTATTGTAGAGTTTCTTAATGTTCTCCATCCCCTTCACGGTAGTCGATGCATTTAAAAGCACGTACCGCGTCGGGTTAAGCGGGTTCGGATAGATCATGATAAGCGACGCATCATTTCCTGCAAACCTCTGAGAACCTACACAAATAGCTTCATCCTTAAACTTAATCGGCAATTTTTCATTTATTCGAGCCACGAAAGCATTCGTTTTCGGATTGCCGAAGAGAACGAGGTTGTAGTTCATGATATCCTGGACTGCAATATCCATATCGGTTTTAACCTCACAATCCCCATTGGCATATGATTTCCGCCATGTAGCCACATCATGGGCTGCTCTTCTGTTCGCCTCGACCTCCGCTTCGCTACCCTGCGTCCCGTAGATGAGGATGAAAGGACTGTTAAAGGCATCCGTAATGGGGCCGAAGAGGCTGGGCGTTTTCCTTAAGCCATTACCTTGGGGCGCTATGTGAAGTATTTCTGTTATGCCTTTTTCATCAAGTCTGCCCCACACTGAAAACTTGGTTACCCTCTCAGCTTCCTCGGGGTTGAGGAGGAGCAGGTATCCCGTGGCTTCGCCCTTCTCGTCGAGTATTGCCCTCAGCGTAACCTTTCCGGACTTGGGCAGGGATTCTATCCGAGCCTTAAAGCCGTTTACAATAATCGTGAGCGCTTTATCCATATCTATGCCCAAATCTTTATTGAGCCTCAGGGTGAATTGGACGATGTTCCCGGTTTGTATCCGAATCATGTTGTCCTCGAGAACCTCAGCCGTAATTTGAGCCGCCTCATAAACCGTGTCCATTTCATCGATTTCAACCCAATAGGCCTTGTTGAACCTGAGGCTGTTCGTCTTATAGCATACTTTCCTTGGATACCGCTTTCTCCGATGCTTATGAAAGAAGTTGGAGATTATGGGCCTGTCAAGCCACTCCTCTCCCCACCATGGCCTACCCGATGAGCTCCAAGTATGGCCCATTCCGGGCCTCTCATCGTATTCAACCGCATAGCCCATTCCCCTTAACAACGCCACCATACGCCTAGAATGCTCTACGGGAACGACTTTATCCTCCGACCCGTGAGATACGAAGATGGGGAGGTTCAGGGCGTTCTCGGCTAGATGTATTGGACTCTCTTCATCTCTGAGCGCCCGTAGGTATTTTGGGGCTTCCACGTCCTCCACGTACGTTCTTGCCGATAGGGGTGCGATAGCAGCCCAGACATCTGGCCTACGGAGCCCCAAATACCATGTTCCCCTCCCACCCATGCTATGCCCCGTAAGATAAATTCTGTCTTCATCGATGTTGTAACGTTTCTTCACGTCTTCGATGACCTCGAAAACATCGCGCTCCCCTATCTCTTTATAGGGAACCTCTCCTCGGCCATAGATGCCTGCAACTATGCACCATTCCTTTAGGGCATAGCCGTCGATAGCCCATCCGCCCTTATAGCCGTGCAGAAGCACAATGAGAGGATACGAACGATCCCTATCGTAAGACGTGGGCACGAGAAGCCCGTATGGCTGAACGGAACCATCAACCTCAGAACGATACGTAGCCATGAACCATTCGTCGCTTTTCCGAACTACGGGCTTTAGGGTCACGTTCAGGGTTTCCCCATCGGCCTCCACGCATACATTCAGCTCCACCTCTTCACCGGCTTTAACCTCACGTTTCGTGGATATTTGGAAGGGAATTCTCCTCCATTCTCCAGCATCTAATTCCCCTGCCTCAGTTCTGCTCGGGTTAAAGAGGTTGTTTTCCAAGACCCTTATAGTAACATTGTTAAGTCTTTGTCGAGTCGTGTTCAGCACGGGAATGCAGACCCAGCCGCTGAGCTTCTCACCTATTCTAAGATGGGGCACAATAGCCCCCGCCTCATTGACGAAGAGCTTCCCTGCGGCGTTGAAGAGTTGGAGATAGAACCCCCATCCCCCTGCATATCTGGCAACCTTCACAAGAAGCTTGTTCATACCTGATGCCAAATCCGACACGAACATATCCTGTCCGGGACTGGGAGTTCTGCCAATGTTATTGTGGTGAACCAGCTTCCCATTTAACCACACCATCACCGAATCCTCGCTTCCCAAGAGGAAGACTACTCTCCTAGGCTCCTCGCACCGGATCGTCGTGTAAGCATAAGCTACGCCTCCTCGGAGGTTCCAGAAGTCCACGAAGGATTCTCCAAAAAGTTTCACGAAATCCACGAACCCATTCGGCTCAGCAACATACTCTCTCCACTGAACGCTCCCGGATTCTACACAACTGCTCGGGTGGGATAGGCCAACCTTAGGCTCGATCTGTTCCTCTCCTCCTGCATTCTTAAGGAAGTCCATGTAGAAGCTATCTCTTCCGCTCGGGTGAGGGCCAATTCTGGGGAATGGTCCGCATACGAGCCAATCAACAATGAAGCCCTTACTAACTGCCGGATGAACCATCGCACAATTTACCCTTATTATAAAGATATAAATTTTGTGGAACTTCTTAAACCCGACGGCTGCTTCAAAAACTCTTTTCTAGCGCGCACTAGTTTGTCGGCGACTATTCGCATATCTAAAATCCCAATGAGCACGCTAGGACGGTTTGTTCTGGACGTTGACACCTTCAGACAGAGGTATACTTTACATAGGGCTCCGATCGGGCAGATTCAGGACATAGGGCATAGTTGGCTTCATTGACACATTTTTCTTAATCTATCCCAGAAAAGCAACGCTGAATATACAAATGCGGGTATAGCGGTTACAGAAATCATCAACGTGTCATAAAGTGATATTCCTTCAAAGCGGAATAGTAAATACCCTACATGGCAATAGCTACTATAAGGGCGGGTATTAGAAGCGTGAGAGCAATTACAGGGTGCATACTTATACTCCCTTAAAAAGCAACATTTAACGAAACTTCCACTCTATTTTCTTCTTCTCAAATTCTCCCGGTGCCATTTTATTTAATAGGTCTGCTACTTTTTGTCTGATTTCAACCGCAAAGTCCATTATGAGTGCCAGTTCATCTTTGCCGAATTCTTTGTTTGGGAATAGGATTTTGGCTAGACCTGATGCGGTTCTGTAAATTCCGATTTCGTCCCTTATTGTGACCTTATTCAGCTCTATCATGGAGCGGATGAGGGGTGTGAAGTCTAATTTTCTCAGCTCATGTAAAATTTCGGAGAAGTAATCAACTGAAAACCCATAGTTCTTGGAGAGGTGCACTTCGCTTTTCTTTATCTTCGGTATTTCCCACCCTGGAATTATTCCGTGGATTCTGTCGATGAATGCTGTATCGTTTCTCATGCAGTCTGGGAGCACATAATTTACATCTTCGATAGGGACGTAGCCCGATACCTCAATATTACCCATGAATACTAATGAGCAGAGAGATGTCGCCTTTTTTGGCCCTCTCTCAAAATGTCCATCAACCATATAGTCTTTTAATTTCCCCATCATTTCTTCTGGGTGTGGAAAAGTTACTTTGCTAACTTCGTCGAAGACTATGCAGTCTTTTAAACCTATCTCACCTACTGTTCGCCTTGCTATGTTGTAGAATAATTGGGCTGGTGTAACTTGTCCACCGGAAATTATTCTGGTGTAGAAAGAGATGTTTCGATAAAAGTATGTCTTGCCTGTTGCTCTCGGCCCGAACTCCCTCAAATTTACATTGTTTTCAACTAGGGGAATAAACCTGCTTATTAAAATGAGTTTCTGCTTCCGGTTATAGACTTCTGGGTTCAAGCCTATAGTATTTATGAGAACGTCGATCCATTCATCTAACGTGAAGTTTTCCCTCTTCTCGACGAATTCCTTTAGGTCTATATTTGCTACGTGAAACGGTTTAAATTCGTCGATAAAGACAGGAAGGGTTATCGGCTTCCCCTTCTCATCTAGAAGGGGTTCTGAGTATTTCAGGCTTGCTAGCCCCCATATTCCGGTTGAGAGGAGCTGCTCATTTTCCTCCACCACCTTGTCTGAAATCATAACGTTTGTAAGGTTTAAACTTGGGATTATGGCTTTTCTTATTTCGTGCTTTTCATCAACTTCCACCTTGATTTCATCTATTATTTTGGAAGCTAATTTCTTTATTACTATCCTGTCTAAGATTCTATCCTTATCCTTTGGCTCCGGATAAAGCGTGTTTACAAGTTCGATTACCTTCATCAATTTCTCGCTGAAGACTATCGGATCGCTCTCCTCCGAAATCTGAGTTAGAAGATGTTCTGAGACGAACTTTGGGACCCTCCTAATATCTTCTCTACTGGATAGACCCTTATTAACGACGTAGTCGGGAAAGTAATATCTCAATTTTGCATTTAGTTCGTCTTGCTTCACCATGTTAATCACCTAAAAGTTCATTGAAACCTTCAAAGCTTATTTTCGTTGTCTTTTTGCCTGCTTGCTTTACGAAAAGCGTCCTCTCTTCCTTTACAACTTTAGTTTGCTTATTCATCTTAAAAGTAAAAATGATCCCTAAGGCGTATTGACCAGCTTTTAATTTAGGTAGCATAAACTTCAATGTCTTTTCCTCGTCTTTCCCAATGTTCTCAACCTTTTGGTCAGTTATGATTTCATCTTTTAACGTTACCTTTATCCTACCATCCTCTAAGTTTCCACCTAAATAATTAGAAATTTTAATAGTGGCTCCCCTTGGCTCATTTTCATTGACTAATAAAGGTTCGATAGATATCTTCAGACCTTCCTCTTTAGGCAAAGCGATCTCCTCCTCTTCTTCCTCCTTAGCAATTTCCCCCTCTTTCAATATCGCTAGGCATTTTCTAATCTCCTCCAGTTCCTCATCTGTAATTCCATAAAGCTGAGCAACAGTTTTATCAATTTCCTCCTCAATTTTACTTAAACCCTCTTTCAGATCTTCTCTATTTTCCTCGTAGATTTTCTTTGCTATTTCATCCAAGGTAAAGATGGCTTGGTTGGTGTAGCGCGCGCTATCCTAAAGAACTTAAGACAATTACTATAGACCAGCTAGAATGTTGTTTAGGTTGTCTATGAAGATATCTTTGTGGAGGTAGTTGCAGAACTCTTGCTTTATTCTCAACATGTCTGCTAAATGATGCAATCTCTACCGCAAGTTTTATAAATTTTACTTTGAACATGAACTTTAAGGCGACTGGACTTATGTATGCGATTGAGACTATTGGGCTGACGAGGACCTATCTGAGGTATAATTACAAGGGTACGCACGTTTCCATGGATAGGGATGACAACCCGGGAGGCTTGCTTCTATCCCTCTACAATAGGTATTTTAACAGGAACGTTGAAAAGGAGGAGATCGTCGCAGTCGATGACGTGAACCTAAAAATCCCGCAGGGCGAACTTGTCTGCCTCCTTGGGCCAAACGGCTCTGGGAAAACTACGTTACTAAGAGTCCTAGCCACCCTGCTAAAGCCGACAAGGGGGACTGCCTACATAATGGGCCACGATATCCTGAAGGAGGAAGACGATATCTGGAGACACGCCACGTATATCGCCGGTCTTCTCACGGGTGGAGCATGGATGGATGCCAGGCTTACACCTAGGCAGATACTCCTAATCCAAGCAAAGCTCTATGGTTTTCCACCTGAGAGAATTGATGATGCACTGAAGCTCTCCGAGCTCGAGGATGTCGCGGATACGAGGGTCGCGACGTTCTCCACGGGGATGCTGGCTAGGCTTTCCGCAGCGATAGGGTTGCTTAGGGATTCCCCCGTATACCTTCTGGACGAGCCGATGAGCGGAATCTCAAAGGAAGTTACGCAGGAGTTATATACTCATATGAAAGAAAACATCGTAAGGAAGGCCAAAGCGACGATCCTATTCGCGACGCATAACCTCATCGAGGCTGAAAGGTATGCGGACAGGGTCATTCTGATGCATAGGGGTAAGGTGATCGCCCAGGGGAAACCGGAGGAGCTCATCATGAGCATATATAAGGAACAATCCATAGAGTTCGAGGTGCTCAATTGTCCGCCGGATGTCGTGAAGTCCTTAGAAGGGTTAAGTGGGATCTTGAAGTTTGTGGACTTAGGGAAGGTTGATGAAGAAACCATTAGACTCGTAATGTACACTGAGGATCCGAGGAAAGTTCTACCTAAAGCGATCTCCACAATCGTTGAGGGTGGCGGGGAGATAAAGCACGTAAAGGTAAATAAGCCAACGCTCGAGGATATATTCATCAGAGTTGTCCGCGAAAAGCTGGGGTGAGGTCGCTTGAATATTGATCGCATAAGGACGAAGATCTCTCTATTTACAGCCAATTTCTTCAAGTTCTTACTGTTTAATCTATTCATGCGCTATTATTGGATAGAGTGGATGTTACCATTTCACGTAACCAACCTTATGCTCGGCGCTTCAACGTGGCTATTCTTTGGAAAGAGCTTTGAGGGTACGAATCCGATTTACCAGCAATATGGAGCGGACTTCATTTCATTCCTAATACTAGGGCTGATGCTTAACAGTTTATTTTCTTATACGCTAGATGCGTTTCGCATTGCAACCCTCTTCACCCTCAGGGGGAGGGTTGGGAGCATGGGGCAACATTTGAGCATGTATGATTACGTCAGGCTTTCAGGGGTACCTTTTTCAGCGCCAATACTTGCCTTCGTAGTGGACGGTTACATCGAGCAATTCATAACGATGCTCGTTTACCTATGTGCGGGATTACTTTTTGGATTGAAGATCAGCGGGGGGAACTACGCCGTTGCCCTGCTAGGAGTATGCATCGGATGGCTTGCCGTCATCGGAATCGGCTTAATCTCGGCGAGCATGATAATGATTATAGGTGCTTGGAAGGGTATCGAGCCGATAAGGTGGCTCGTCGGTGTTTTGACGGGACTGGTCAGCGGGGTCTACTTTCCATTTGAGGTCCTCCCAGAAGGGATTCAGGTAGTTTCCCGGATACTACCCCAGACGTATGCGCTGAGAGTGGCGAGATTGGCCCTTCTACAGGGTCTTGGGCTCAGCGATCTTGAAACGGATTTGGGGGTTTTAATGCTGATGGTGCTAATCCTCTTCCCCTTAGGAGTTGCCCTTTACAAACATTCAATCAATTTATTGAGAGTGAAGACATTTGTCGAGTGACCTAAGAGCATGCTTCAAAACCTTTCCTCCTCACTCTTATAGCATATCAGCACGCATGCCAGGTTTATGAATGTTTGATGAATGGCTTTAAGCATCTCCTCTTCCTTTTTTAATATCAGCCTTAAAAAGTTCCCCTTCTAGAATTGAGACAAACCTAAGGGCCGGTATGCTATATTTGTTTCATTAGGTTTTCCAAGTAGGTCTTGGAGTTTATATACATGGTGTCGATGGTTGGCTTTAGCTCAGGTTTTCCACCTACGTCGACGCCAATGTAACCCTTGTATTTGTGCTTCTGAAGAGCTTTGAGGGTACTCGTCCAATCAATACTTCCCTTTCCTATCTCAAGATGATCCTCGGTTAAGTAATTGTTATCGCTTGCATGCACATAGAAGATTCTTTTACCCAATATCTCTATACATATAACTGGTTGCGTCTTCTGGGCAGCTAAGTGAGCTACATCAAGAACTGCGCCAAGGTTTTCGCTGCCTATCTTCCTCATTAAAAGTTCTAAAGCCCAAACGTTCGATATGTTTTCCCAAGTTCTGGGTTCGATGCAAAGTTTTAAACCATGATCCTTGGCCATATCGTTGCATTCACTAACAGAGGATACCAAAACTTCATCAAAATATTCCCAAAAATCGAAATTTGGTTCCACTCTGAGTTGAGGCGCTTTGTAGGCATACCGAAATTCTTTTGAGATATCGTATGGCGGTTCCACGTGAATGGGAAGATGGAACGTATCTACTTGAACCATACCAGTTTCGAAGTAAGAACCGAGTTCACAGCCTAGCCTAAAATCTTCTACAGCCCTTCGTCTTTTCTCCGAATCCGTGGACATGATATCTGGTAAGACGGGAACGAAATCAATTAAAGCGATACCATTTTCCTTACATCGCTTTTTGATGATCGCCCTGTTTTCCGCAACAACGTAAAGTTGAGGTCCTACACCTTCCAACTCCATGTACTGAAAACCCATTCTTTTTGCATCATCAATCGCTAGCAAAATCTCTTCAAGGCTAGGCACATACCGATACTTGGTTATGGCATACAGCCAACACATGGCCAAACCCCACTTCATCTTTCCACCTCCGAACTGACCTTGACGTCGGCTACCATAAATAAAGCTATTGGTCTGCATTTCAGAATGCAATACATCCCCCTAACTTTTAAATTGAGCTCCTTGCAATGAAAAGGTGAGAATTTGGCTAGATTTGAAAAAAACAAAAGCTCATCATAAGTAGCTACGATATACACGTCTGAAGGCTTCTAACAAGGTTATAATTAAATGATAACTTCTTGTAAGGTGGAGAATGTTACTTCGTCGGTGTAATATTTCTTCCTTCCGATATCACCTTGGATATTAGAAGGAGAATCTTGCATCAATACTAGATTGAACCCGATAGGTCAAAGTTATAGGTTGATAGATATTTTCTTATTATTGAATCTTCAATGAAGCGGTTTAGAATCTTCTCGGCCTTATCGGGTGAAGGCGTTAATGGGTCTAGGGCTATAGCCCGCATGAGGAGATTCCTATCCTTCTCTATAATTCCGTCGATCATTACCTTAAACTTTTCTAAGTGTGCATTTAGAATGTTCACCACACTTTCTGGAAGTTTAAACTTTCCTTTTGGCGTTATGCTGTTTCCATCTATTACAGCCGGGACCTCGACTATATGGTCAGGATTTATCCCCGTTATGGCTCCTCTGTTCTCTATGTTTAAAGCCATGACTTCTGTCCTCTTCTTGTGGATGATTGCCGAGGCTATATCTATTGCATACTCCCCCGAGGGATGTATGGTAATTCTTTCCTCACCCTCAGCCATACGTATCATCCTTTGTTTTTCCTCCTCCTCCCTCTTAACCACTTCTTTCCTAAGTGTTTTCTTATTGTAGTCTATGTATCCACTGCTTTCCATGAGTATAGGCCCATAGATCGGATTTTTAATCCAGTCATGTAAATAGTGGAAGAACTCTGACGTATGCCTATCGCTTAAAGTCGGTGGGATGCCAAACACTTTATATAATTCCCTTCCGACTAAGTATGGATGTTTCCTCAAGATCTCCTCTTTACCCCTTATAAATAGGCTTTTTAAGAACTCCTCATAAATACTTTCACCATCATATGTTATATTAGTCGTCCAAGTCAGGTGATTTATCCCTGCAGCTTCAATTCTGATCTTTCCAATCGAATATCCTAAAAGTTTAGACGCTAAATCGCAGATATTATGATAGCCATGACAGAGCCCGATGATCGAAGTCCTTGTAGATTTCCTGATCGCCATGCATGCTGGCGTCATCGGGTTTGTGAAATTCATTATGACAGCTTTTGGAGCAATGTCCTTAACATTCTGAGCTATATATAGAAGGGCCGGGATTTCTAACATACCCTTAAGCACACCGCTCGGACCAGCCGTATCTCCTACTACTTGGACCGCCCCAAATTGTAGAGGTATCGTTATGACGGTTTTAAGGGCCTCTAGGCCGCCATGACGTATGGTTGTAATCACGAAGTCTGTGTCATTCAAGGCTTCATTTAGGTTCACGGTTGCAACTATCTTTACACCTATGCTCTCTTTCTCTGTAAATCTCTTGAGGATCCTTTCCATAATACGTAACTTTTTCTCATCGATGTCCATCAAAACGAGTTCGCTTTCCTGCATGTCCCCAATCCTAAGAAAGTCGCCGAATAAGCCCATTGTGAAGTGACTCCCAGCCCCAACTATAGTGATCCTTGGGACATTCATATACCGAGCTCCCTGAACTTTCTGTTTTTATACTTTATGCCATATTGGAACTAATCGAGTGGAAGAATCCTAAGAGTGTGTTTTAAAACCTAGCTAAATGTTTTACTGTTCAGCTTAAGGCCTTTTTTCTTAAGCCCATCCTCTCAACGAAGGTAATTCTCTCCTAATCGCTCAGGCTCATTATCGCCTTCGCCGCTGCCTGAATGAAGAATATCGTTCCTAGGTCTCTGATGTAGTAGGGTGAGCTGTCCGTTCCATCCGGTTCCAAGACCTTCTCCAAGATTGCGCCTTTAAGGTTTGGATCCCTTGGGTTTCTGAACTGCATCATCATGCAATACTTCAAAGCCTTTTCCATCGGCTCAACGTATCGTTTATCATTCAGGATACGGGTTAGCTCAATCCACATGATCGTTGCGCATGCTATACCGGATGTCGCATGGCCGAAGCTATTGGTATTGAAGTCTATGAATGTTCCGCGGAACATCCCTCCATCCTTCCGTTGGGCATGGGCGTACCAGTCGGCAGACCTGATAGCACATTGCAGATACTTATCGTCCTTAGTCTCCTCATAGGCCATGATCATTGGATAACCCCACCAGTATGCGTGTCGTGGATGGATTAAGCCCCTCTCCGGATCGCATGGCGGATAGCGAATCCAATTTCCGGGAGGATACTCATCCCGTAATAGGCGATTCGCTACCTGGAAAAAGATTTGACGAAACCTCTCATCGCCGGTTTTGTAATAACCCTTTAAGAAAACCCCGTCATCATTTAGGGGACGGCCGCCTGCGCTACCCGTCCATGACGGGATCTTAAAAGTCCTCTCCCTAGGCATATACATGTCTCGAAACAGCCCTTTTCCCATGTAGGCCTTATTGGCGATCCAATTCAATGCGTCTATGACGACATTCCATAATTCTTCCTTGCCCGTGGTCTCGCCGAGATGTATCAGTCCATCAAGGCATTCCATTATTGCCGATGTGTTAACTCCATCACCATAATCCTCATAACCTAGGATCAAGCCATAATCCGGGTCACTTTTGTCCCTTATGCTTTCATTTACGATAAAATCAGCTCCCAGCTTAGCGGCTTCCAGCAAGCGATCGTCTTTAAGGATTTTATGGGCGAGCGTCAATGCCTTTACCGCTTGACCGGTATGCCAGATCGGGCAGAAGAAGTCCCACTTCCCCCTAGCTACGGAATATTCGCCCCTGATTGCACCACGCCAATTCTTGTGTTGATGATGCTTTGAGTCTTCTTCTATCGTGAGCTTTTCCGTCTTCACCTGAGCTATGTCTACAAGCCAATCGCACGCCAGCCTCATTGCCTCCGTTAGTTGAGAGGGGTCTAAACCCAAGTCTTTAAAGCCGAACATGAAAAGAAAGGGTTAGTCAAACAATAATAAACGTTTAGTTGTCGACGCTGTTGATAGTTTTGTCTCCTCTGCAACTTTGCTTCATGTCTCTCCGCTTTTCTCTAAAGAAATTCAGGCGCAATGAAACCAAAAAATTATTAATAAGGAGCTAAGGAGAAGGTTGAGGATGGTAGATTTGAGGACGAAGGAATCATCTAGAAACCTCTATGTCATCTTCTCCATGGACTGTGAGAGAATAGCGAACGAATCTCCTGAAGGAGGAGGACCGAGAAGCTGGGAGATAGGAGGGGAAGCGATATCGAGATTTAGCGAAATCCTCTCAAATGAAGGATTTAGAGCAGTATTTTTTATTCAGCCTGAAACCGCTGAAAGGTATGCAGACCTCTTCCTTAAGCTTAAGGATAAGGGTTTTGAGCTCGGCCTCCATATCCATCCTGGAAATTTTAGAGACCATAGCTTCAAGAAGTATCTCGGATCTTACTCCCCCGATGAACAGCACCACATACTTAGCTTAGCGATAAGCGACTGGAGGAAAGCCCTAGGATTCGAGCCTAAGTCATTTAGGGCCGGTTTTTTCTCCACGAACGATTATACATATAAGATTCTATATGAGCTTGGCTTCAGGCAAAGTTCAACCTCTAAGCCGGATAGGAACCTCCCGGAGGTCCATGCTTCCTGGGTTGGAGCATATCCGTATGGACATCACGTTAATCCAAATAATAGGCTTATACCTGGAACACTAGAGTTATACGAGGTGCCCATATCCGTAAACCCTCAGAAAAGGCGCACTTCAGGCGATCCATTAGATCTACGTATAGAGGCGACATGCACACTTGAAGATCACGAAGAAACTATAGACCTTAACATCAAAAAGATGTTGGAACTCAACATTCCTGCTAAAAGCATAGTTACCATTACACATAACACAGAATCCTTTCTATACAATCAATCGGTATTAAAATTCATAATAAGCCATCTTAGGAGAACTGCCACAAAACATGATCTGAAAATAGTGTCCATAACCCTTGAGGAACTACATAATGTGGTATGTGAATTCAAGTAGTAAAAAAGCTCATCTCGTTTTTCAACTCGAATCTTAAAGGGTTAAAGAGGACGCTTTTTCGCCTCCCTACTTAAGTTGATCGATGCGTTGGCCTATGCCGACTTTCTCGCTCGTCGAAATAACCCTCGCAACTCTGCCATTTTTACGTAGTTCCTCTATGTTTGACGCTCCGGCGTAGCCCATTGCAGCCCTTATGCCCGCGACGAACTCGTTTATCACCGAGGGGACTTCTCCTCTAAACGGTATCCAAATCTCCGTTCCCTCCGGAATGTCCTTCGAAGAATACCTGTCGATCGCCATCCTCTTCTGCCTAGCCGATTGGCTCCCCATCCCCCTGTGGAGCTTAAAGTATCTTCCGTTCATCATCGTCATCGGGCTTGGGCTCTCCTTGCAGGCGGCGAAGACATAGCCCAGCATAGCGCAGGAGGCTCCGAGAGCGATGGCCAGGGCGATGTCACCGGGATTTCTCACTCCCCCATCAGCGATTATCGGTATTTGGGCACCGATTTCCTCAAGCGCGTCAGCCGCCTGAGAGACGGCGAAAAGCGTCGGCGCTCCGGTTCTAGTAACCTCTGTCGTTATGCAGACCGAACCGCTTCCGATACCAACCCGCAAGCCTGCAACATTATCGATTTTTGAAGCAGAGTCTAGAACGCCTTCCTTAGTACCCAGGCTTCCGATAACAACGTCAACCTCCACCTCCCTAACCAACCTTCTAGTGGCGTCTATCACATTCTCATTGTGAAAATGCGCAACATCTATGACCAGCGCGTCGGCGTATTTCGACAGAAGTTTGGCTCTCTCTATGTCGAATGGCGAGACTGCTGCAGCGACCCTCAGCCTACCCTCATCATCCCTAGTAGCTCCCCTATATTCCCCCCTCAACGCTACATCCCTGTAGGTTATTAATCCTACTAGCTTCCCATCCTCATCTACGACGGGTAGCTTCTCCACCTTATGCTTCTTCATAAGTTCAACGGCTTCTTCCGGTGTAACATCAGGTTTCGCCGTTACGACGTCCTTCGTCATGGCTTCTCCGACCCTTACCGAAGGATCGGTGAACCTGACATCCCTCCCAGTTATTATCCCGACCAGCCTATTGTTTTCAACTACGGGAAGCCCCGAGATCCTATGCTTCCTCATGATTTCAGCGGCCTCCCCTACCTTCGCCTCCTTGCTTATCATGACTACATCTCTAATTATGAACGACTCTGACCTTTTCACGATCTTCACCATTTCGACTTCTTCTTCAGCCGTGCAGTTTCGATGTATTACCCCCAGTCCCCCATGCCTAGCGAGGGCTATCGCCATCTCAGACTCAGTCACGGTATCCATTGGTGAGGAAACGATGGGAATGCTAATCGGAATGGTTTTTGAAAACTTGGTTCTCAAGCTAATCTCTTTAGGCTCCACCTTTGACGGGCCGGGGAGCAGGATGACGTCGTCGAAGTTGAAAACCGTTTCAGCATCGATAAATTTCTTCTGAAACCTTCCCATATTCTACCGTCTTTTAAAGCAAATATAAGCTTTTCTCTTAGAGTGCTTACCTGAAGTTGAACGATTGAGGCTAAGCTTCCCCACGTTGTCGTTAAGAACCTTAAGGAGCTGATAGATAAGACTCCTGGGAAAAGGCTTTTTCCAAAGCTTAGGTCCGAGCATATTAATGCATTTCTCTTAACGGTCATGCCAGGCTTGACTTCAAAAATCTTCAGAACATACTATGCTTCGAAAGCAGTGCTAGAAAAACTATGCGAGTTTGAAACACATCCAGAAGACTCTGAGTATAAGAAGCTTCTTACAGCTAAGCTCGCTAACCTGGAGGCGGCGAAGGCTCTGAATCACAAGAGAATGCTGCCTAAAAATTGGAGTGAACGCGTCGCCGCGCGCGCGCTCTGCTTGTCCATGTGATTGTTGTTTCCGAAATGATATTTGATCCACATGACAAATTTCGTAATCAGTCCATTTAAAAAAGGCTTTCAATCTCTTTTATGTATCCTTCCCCGATTTCGAGCCTCTTTAACCCGTTTCGCGTAAAGGCTTCAACCATTACAACTATCGATCCCGCCTTTTCCTTAGCAACGACTAAGGCTATTCTCTCACGCACGTTGCTCTCCATAAATGATAATGACGGATGCTTCAATCCTAGTTCAGAACTCGTAGTGCTGAGTACTTCATCCAAAATTTTTCTACAGGTCTCTTTATCAGCAGACCCCTTCCGCATATTTACCAGTTTTACAAACAGGTTGCGTAAGACTTCGTTAGATTTCTCCTTAGCATCCTTATCAGATAATGGAAAGGCGCTAGCATCTCTGTTACTGAGCAAAGCCTCGTATCTGATTAGGTGCCTAATTGCATGGTAAGCGTGGGAAACAGATTTTCTATAATCCTCATTGAAATAGGCTTCGAGGGCAAGCCCAATGGCAGTAAATGTCGAACCTCTTAAGACCTTTAACGTGTGCTCCGTTACAACAGGTTTCAAAACTATTGAGGCAAAGGTCCCATCATCCGCTAAAACTCTGCCCTCCCCATATAAGATGAATGCTAGAGGACTGCCGACTTCAAAAATCCTCCTAACCCTATCAACACTCATACTTGTTAAATCTATTACAGATTCACGGAAAACGCCTCTATTATAAGCTTTCTTTGGTTCTTCGCTAGTTACAACCAGCACGTCTATATCGCTTAAACCGATTACGAAGTCTTCCGGTCTTACGGCGGAACCAAAAACTACTACTGCCTTCACGTTCTCTGTTTCTTTCAATTCTTTTACGATTTCCTTAACCGCTTGAAATGCGCACCCTAAATATTCCTTTATCGATAATGATGCGCTGCTCAAGCTAAACAGACTTTTTCTTGTTGTTTTTTTAACTTTTCCATTCGTGATCCAACAGCGGTTTGACAAGCATGAGTATTCGTAGCCTTATGGCGCCATTTATTTCTCATAACCCCCAATCATAAGCTTGCCTAGAACCTCGAACCTTTGAAGATTCCGAAGTATCGCGCAGAACTGTCTCTAGAATAAAGTAGACTATCTGTCCAATATACGTAGCGAAACCATTATGAGCCAGGCGGATGCCGCTAGGGAGGAGACCGTCTCCTGTATAGCAACGCCTCGCCAAGGCCATTTAGTTATCCAGACAACCATTGAAGAGATGCCGAGTAGAAAAGCAATCGCACCTGTCAACGGCGAACCTAGGCTCTTAGAGCAGAAGCCGTAGGCAAGCATCACAAGTATTACCGAGACGAAGAATATTTCAGATACTAATCCATGTATTCTTCCGGCGTCCTCCGGGAAAAAGCCGATGAGAGCCAAGTCAAAACCAGCCACTAAGAGCAGGATGGACCAGCAGAGATATTTCCATGAGCGATGCCTCATCGAGATTAAGAGGGCGAAAAAGGCCGCTAGGAATCCTGAAAGAACTAATCCAAAATTGTATATGAATGCTACCCAACCGTTTTGAGTAATGTTTCCGAGATCGCTCAAAGCATTCTTATAAGGGTTAAACCAGGGCGAGAGCATTATTGAAATCGCTATAAAAGGATAAGCGGCTAAAGCGCTCAAGATCCCTAGGATCCTATGAACTTTCATTTCAGGTTTAAATGCTTTCAACAGTTTAAATGTTTTACTTTCATCTGCATGCTCATAAAACTAGTTTGATTTACACATGCCAAAGACAATCAATAAATATATCTTATGAACATTTAATTGTATGAGCATGCGGAAAAGTATAAGACTTTTGTTTTGCTCGAAACCTTTGATAGAAGCTACGACAAAAAGCTCCTAATCGGCCCGATTGAAGAAGGTAAGAAGATAATAGAAGAAGTAAGGAAAAGCCATAAGAACATAGGATTGCTTTGGGACCTAAGCCATGCTCCGATGCTGAACGAAAGCCCTTCAATACTTCTCAAGTATGGGGAAGTAGTTTCTCACATTCATGTAGGATGCACAAAGAGAGTTAGCGAAACTATGAAAGACTGGCATCCAAGTTTTTATAGAGGAGGTGCTATAAACGACGTAAACAGCGTTATAGAGCTACTCGAAGCATTAAACAAGATAAATTACAGAGGAGCTTTATCTTTTGAAGTAAAGCCAGAAGAAGGACAGCATCCGCAGGAAGCGATAAACGTTTCCAAGGGAATTTTAGTTACTGCATTCTTAAAGTATTTAGAAAAAACTACTTTATATTAGCATCTATTCTTCTTGTAGCGCGCTAGTACAACTTTATATCTTTTCCTTAGTTGAGAAACATTGTGGACTAACCCCGTTTTCCTATAACATGGTGAGTTACGAGGAACCCGAGTGTTAAAGCATGTGGGAACCGTCACAGGTTTCTGCAGAATGCAACTCTGGAAAGCCCTCCCTGTCTCTAGCGAGTTCTAAAAGCCTTTAACTTTTTCCAGAATATCTTGTCAAAACCCCTTTGAAGCTCCTCTCAGCATACGAGACTATTTTATCCAAGGCCTGCTTGCTCCTCGCTTCCGCTATGAGCCTAACCTGAGGAAGCGTGTTCGACACCCTTAGGATAAACCGGCCTTCTCCAAGCTCAACCCTAACCTCATCCAGAGTTATATTCTATGAAAGCACTTGCTGATCAATTCTCTAGTTATTATTTCACGATATTGGTGGTTGGAAATGCTTATTTTTAAGGCCTGTGGAAGGGAACATGGTCAAAAATGTTCCTACACTCTCTTCCAGAGTTGAGCGACGCAGAGACACGATCCATCTCAGCTGAGAATCCTACTGGTGAAAAAGGCAGGGGCGCAATGGAGGCTCCGGATGAGAGAAGCCCAGCGTCAAGGCTTGGAAAAGGATGGAAGGTTAAGCCCTGCGTAACACTGCCGAAAGGGGAGACCGTCAAGCTTGCAGACATAAGGGGAAGCGGGTTCATCCGCCACATCTGGCTGACTGCGGATGCTAAGGCGTATAGAAACTGTGTTCTACGCTTCTACTGGGATTGTGAGGAGAAGCCGTCGGTTGAAGTTCCTCTTGGAGACTTCTTCGCAAACTGCCACGGGTTGAGGTATAATGTTAACTCGATACCTATTGCAGTAAACCCATCCGGAGGGTTCAACTGTTATTTTCCAATGCCGTTCAAGAGGAGTGCTGTAATAACTGTTGAAAACCAGTGGATCGAGGACATAGGAGGATTCTACTATCAAATAACCTACTCGCTTGAAGAGGTTAAGGATAGAATGGCGTATTTCCACGCCCAGTGGAGGCGCTCCATGACAACAAGGCAGAACCCGCAGCATACTATTCTAGACGGTGTTAAGGGAAGCGGACACTATGTTGGAACCGTGTTAGCGTGGACGCAGCTGTCTAACGGCTGGTGGGGAGAGGGGGAAATAAAGTTCTTCATAGACGGGGACATTGAGTATCCAACTATCTGCGGAACAGGGACTGAAGACTATTTCGGGGGAGCATGGTGTTTCGGCGGCGAGACTTTTTCAACAGCTTTCCTAGGCTATCCTCTCTACAGGAGGGAGCCGGGTGAGGTTCCTAGGCACACACTCTACAGGTGGCACATCCTTGACCCAATACGGTTTAAGAAAGACCTAAGGGTCACGATTCAAGCCTTAGGATGGTATCCTGACCGTAAATTCCAGCCTCTTACTGACGATATTGCTTCAGTCGCATACTGGTATCAGACTGAGCCGCATGCACCATTCCCAGTGTTACCTCCTCCTGAGGAACGCTGGTCAAGATAAGGCTTCGACTCAGCGGCAGCAGGGTGCGGAACGCTCTTCGTTTAGATAAGGAGAGGAATGATTTATTTTCCAGTTATTTCTTCAACTTCCTTCCTGCCCTTCTCAAGCTCCAGAGCCTGCTCCCCGTCTATTTTCAGCAGGAGGGCTTGGAATTCTCCCACGTGAGTCTTCTCCTCCTTAGCTATGTCCAGCAGGACTTTCTTAACGTCTCTGCTGCCAGCAGCTTGGGCAAGCTGCTCGTAAAGGTTTACAGCGTCTAGTTCAGCAATGATAGCTACACGCAGAACCTCCTTGTCAACATCCTTCCTACTTAACTTTTCTAGATCAATAGGAACCTTCGACATCATTCCGGTATGATGTGCAACAGGTTTCTTTTAAACATTTAGCATGGTAAACCCGGTGGTGCAAAGATGGTTTCAAATGTTTACCGCAACAGGTACTTGTCGACCCACTGTATCTTTTTCTCCCTATGCACATTGTGAGATTCATGGCCCATTCCAGGGTAAACAGCAAGCTCCTTTATTCCTGAAGCTGTGTGGTTGAAAGTTGCGAAAATGGTTGAAGGCGGACATACAGTATCAAGGAGGTCGACTGACATAAGGACTGGACACTTAATGTCTGGAGCGAAGTTCATCGCGTCGAAATAGGAAAGTGTTTCGAAAACCTTCTCAACACTTTCAGGATGCGTCTTGAGATAGCGAGAAATCTCTAAGT